>Ga0209018_1000014_pt1 | contig 172099 bp, 154 predicted proteins | sample YNPBryBLVA2012_FD_185814 | JGI IMG/M metagenome (GOLD analysis project Ga0209018, IMG submission 185814) | Anoxygenic and chlorotrophic microbial mat microbial communities from Yellowstone National Park, USA - YNP Bryant BLVA 2012 (SPAdes)... ... | reverse complement strand
CGGAGAAGGAAACCACCCCGGCCGAAGGCGAGCCGCCGATGGCGAGGTAGCCGCGTTGCGGGTAGGCGGGAGCGGGTTGCGTCTGGAGGCCGACGACCAGCTCCGCCCGGCTCGCGCCGAGGGGGATCGGCGCCCTCCACACTTGGCCCCGCGCGACGGAGGGCAGGCGACCGTCGTCGGCGGGCTCCCAGCCCTCGACGAGAGACGCGCCGACGAGCCAGGTGCCCTCGGGTGCCGACTGCAGAGCCATGCCGCTGAACTCCGGGCCCAGGACGATCGGCTGATCGAGCAGCAGCCTCCCCGGCGGCAGGGTCGCCGCGCCCAGCCCGCTCCTCTTGGCCGAGCGAAGCAGCTCGAGAACCTGGGAGGCTCGGTACGGTCGCAGATCGCCCGAGGCCCAAGCCCCGGAGACCATCAGAACGAGCGTCGCGAACAAGACGGAACGCAGCGGACGTGACAAAACCGACTCCTCCTTCCGAACGCAAGAAAACAGGGTGCGACTCCATGGTACGACGGATCCGCGCGGCGGGCCAACCGCAATCCGGCCGGGCCTGACGAAATCGGTGCGGGAGTCCCATAATGGGTCGGCGATGGCGAACGACCTTTGGTGGAATCTGCGTCGCAACGGCGAGGGCACGGCGGGCCTGATCGTGGCGATGGCCGCTGGCTTCGTGGCCTCGTTCTTCGGTTTTGGCATCACCGGCCGGCTCGTCTTCTCCACCGACCATGCGCAAGGCCGGCCGTGGACGTTCCTGACCTACCCGTTCGCCTTCGGCCGGGGCGACCTCATCGGAGTGCTGTTCGCCTGTCTGTGGCTGTACGGCATCGGCGGCCAGCTGGAGCGCACCTGGGGGCGGAGCCGCTTCCTGGGCTTCTTCTTCGCGATGTCGGCCCTCGGGGCGCTCGCGTTCCTGATCGGCGGCTTCCTGACGAGCATCGGCGCGACGCTCGCCGGGGCGTTCATGCCTCTGGCCGCGCTCACCGTCGCCTGGGGCACGCTGTATCCCAACCAGCCGGTCACGTTCCTGTTCGTGCTGCCGACGACCGGCCGCTGGCTCGCTTGGCTCAGCGCGATCCTCGTGTTCTTCGGCTCGTCGAATCCGGCGATGGCGCTCTTCGCCTGCACCCCGCTGATCCTCGCGTGGGCCTACGCCGCGGGCAGGCTGGGCTCGCTGGGGTCCTCCCGCCCGGTCCCGCGCACCTGGCGCGGCTTCCCCGACGATCCGCGGTACCGCGAGGAGGTCGAGCGCCGGGAGAGGGAGCGCCGCGAGCGCGAGCGCCTGCGCAGGCTCTTCGAGAACAGCCTGGACGACGACCAAGACCGGCGGTGAGCGTCCCGGTTCGGGTATCCTATCGAACCGCGATCTCGTGGGAGGCCCGTCCGGGCCGCCTGCACCACAGGAGACAAGCCTTGAGGAAACAGACCAAGAAGCTCCGGCACTCGCCGCGCTACCAGGCGCTGGCCAAGACCGTCGAGGACCGCCTGTACGAGCCGGAAGAGGCGATCCGCATCGTCAAGAACACCGCCAACGCGAAGTTCGTGGAGAGCGTGGACCTCGCGGTCCGGCTCGGCATCGACCCGCGCAAGAGCGACCAGAACGTGCGCGGCATCACCAACCTCCCGCACGGCACCGGCAAGACCAAGAAGGTCGCCGTGCTGGCCAAGGGAGAGCTGGCCGCCGAGGCCGAGGCCGCTGGGGCGGACGTTGTGGGCGCGGAGGACCTGATCGCCCAGATCCAGGGCGGCTGGCGCGACTTCGACGTGATCCTCGCCACCGAGGAGATGGCCCCGCAGATCGGCAAGATCGGTCGCATGCTCGGTCCGCGCACGCCCAACAAGCGCAACGGCACCGTCACGAACAACATCGGACAGGCCGTGCGCGAGATCAAGGGCGCGACCCGCGTCGAGTACCGGGCCGAGAAGGGAGGCATCGTGCACCTCGGCATCGGCAAGGTGAACTTCACCGAGGAGCAGCTGCAGGAGAACTTCCTGGCGGCCCTGTCGGCGCTCCTGAAGGCCAAGCCCGCGACGGCCAAGGGCAAGTACCTCGTTTCGATCGCCCTGAGCAGCACGATGGGGCCGAGCGTCAAGGTCGACACCAGCTCCGCTCAGAAGGCCGCGTCGGCGATCAAGTAGGCCCGGGCAGGGCCGGTTGCGGACCCGCGGGGGTATCGTTGCCTCGCGGGTCCGTTTGTTTGGTCCCGGGTGGCGGGACGATGAGAAGAGGCTTCACGCTGGTTGAGCTGTTGGTGGTGGTCGCGATCCTCGCGGTCCTCGCCGCCATCCTGTTCCCGGTGTTCTCGCAGGCGAAGGCCGCGGCGAAGTCCGCGCAGTGCCTCTCCCAGCTTCGCCAGGTCGGCACGTCGCTGCAGCTGTACATCGCCGACCACGACGACACGTTTCCGGTCGCGTTCTTCTGGTCGCAGAGCGGTGGGCAACCCTGCATCCAGACCTCGTTCCAGTCGATGCAGCCCTACCAGAAGAGCGCCCTGATTCTGGTCTGTCCGACGGACCAGCGGGTGCTGGACTACGTGGCCGGCACGCAGGTCATGCGCTTTCCCGCGCCCTGCCCATCCTCGCCCGACGTGCGCCGGATGAGCTACCAGCCGAACCTGAGGCTGATCGACGTGGGCGACCCCAACTTCCTGGTCAACCCGTACACTGGCCAGACGGGCCGCCCCGTGCGCCGGGGCTCCGAGGTGGAGTTCCCGGCGGACACGGCCGCCTTCGGCGATTCCACGATCGCCCTGCAGGGCGGCACGGCCGGCTACACCACCTACGACCTGCCGGTCCAGCCCCGGCACGGCGAGCTCGCGCACGTCGTCTGGGCCGACGGGCACGGGAAACCGGTGCGCACGCGCCCCGAGCTCGACGAGGACGGCAGCCAGCTCGGGGGGCTTCAGCTGGACCTTCAGCCGATCGCCAGCTGGCTGGTTTCGGGGGACGGTCCCTACGCGGGCCAGCGGCAGCTGGTGGGCATCCCTTACCGGGCGCCGGACGGAGCCTGGGCCCTTCGCTGAGCCGCAACGGCATGCGGTTCGTTCGATGCGGTAGCTTCCTAGCCGCATAGCCTCCCCCCTGGGTTGCTTCGGATTCGGGGCTTTTTCGATCGCTTGCGCGCTCTTCTTGGCAAATGCATACAAGATGTTGTATGCTGATAGCGAAACATGGCGAGGAGAACGCTGAAGACGCTGTCGCTCGCATCCGCGGACGCCCTGGAGACCTTCAAGGCCCTGGCCTCCGACGTCCGCATCCAGATCCTGCGCGAGCTTGCCGAGACCGACCTGAACATCGCCGAGCTGGGGGTCCGCCTGGGGATGTCTCAGCCGACGGTCACCCGCCACGTCCAGGCGCTGGAGGCCGCGGGCCTCGTGGCGAGCGAGTACCTGCCCGGGCAGCAGGGGCTCCAGAAGCGGTGCCGCCTGGCCGTCTCGCACCTCCACCTGATGCTGGAGGACGACGAGCAAAGCTCCCGGCCCGTCGAGACCGTGTCGATGCCGATCGGGCTGTACACGCTCGCCGTGCCGGGGGGCACCTGCGGGCTGGCCAGCCGGACCAAGTTCATCGGCTTTTTGGACAAGCCGCTGTCGTTCTTCGACCCCGAGCGGGCCTCGGCGCAGATCCTTTGGATGGGCAGCGGCTTCGTCGAATACACCTTCCCGAACGACCTGCCGACGGGCTGCACCGTCGAGCGCCTCGAGCTCCAGATGGAGGTGTGCAGCGAGGCGCCGGACTACAACCTGGACTGGCCCTCCGACATCACCGTATGGATCAACGGCGTCGAGGTCGCCACGTGGACGTGCCCGTCGGACTTCGGCGGCGTGCGCGGCCTGCTGAACCCGGACTGGTGGCCCGAGCACATGACCCAGCACGGCGCCCTCAAGGTGTTCTCGACCGACGCCAGCGGCTCCGCCGTGGACGGCAGCCAGGCCTCGCCCGTCACCATCGACCAGCTGATGGTGGTGCCCCAGCAACCGATCGTGGTGCGCATCGGCGTGAAGCCCGACGCCGCGCACCAAGGGGGCTTCAATTTGTTCGGCAGCGGGTTCGGCAACTACCCGCAGGACCTCGTTCTGCGCCTGCACTTCCGCAAGCTGGACGGCGCGCGCCGCCAGGCGGCTCTGGAGGGCAGGGCGGAGGCCGCCGACTGAACCGGATTCACCGATCGACGACAGATCCCCATCCAACGGAGGAAATCATGAACAAGCAACGAGCCTTCACCCTCATTGAGCTTCTGGTCGTGATCGCGATCATCGCGATTCTGGCCGCGATCCTGTTCCCGGTCTTCGCCCAGGCCAAAAAGGCCGCCAAGAAGACCTCGTGCCTGTCGAACGTCAAGCAGCACGCTCTGGCGGTCCTGATGTACTCGGCCGACGCCGACGACACGCTGCCGGCCAACGGCGAGGGCATGGCGGTGTACCCCGCACCCGACGCGTGGTGCCCGCTGCAGCCCTGGACCGGCCTGAACGGCAGCTTCTGCGGGACCGACTGGGGCTACGGCTACGGAGCCAACGCGCCGCTCGGCTTCATGGACCCCGGCGCGATCCAGAACTGGGCGCGCTCCACCTACCCGTACGTCAAGAACCTGCAGATGTACCTGTGCCCGTCCGCGCTGACGCCCTCGGCCGGCAACATCGCGCCCAGTCCGCAGGCGGGCGCCGGCAACACCAGCTACACCTTCAACGGCTGCGCGAGCAACAAGCCGACCACCGCGCCGACCAGCCCCGCCCAGCTGATCCTGCTCAGCGAGCGGGTGAACAAGGCGCGCGAGGCCATCGTGAACCCGCGCATGAGCCACTTCCCCGACAACACCACCAAGGCCAACGACATCGACACGTCGTGGATCGGCTTCACGCACGACATGGGCGCAAACTACGCCTGGGCCGACGGCCACGCGAGCTTCCGCAAGCGGAACACGGTGAAGTTCAAGGAGTACGGCTACTGGGAGTGGGTGTTCGCGTGGAACCCCGCCGAGGGATGGGGTTGGAAGAGTCCCCAGAGCGAGCCCACCATGCAGTCGGATCCGAACCAGAACCGCGACCTGTGGGGCGCGTGGGGCAACTGCGACCCCGCCCAGGTGCAGTGGTGATTCGAGACTGACCATGGTCGCGGGCCGCGGCCTGCGCCGCGGCCCGCGGCCCCGCACGCAGCAAGGAGCAAAGATGAACCGACTCGCCCTTCTTCCCCTCGCGCTCGTCCTGGCGGGCTGCGGCGCGATGAACGACAACCCCGTGAGCCAGCAGAAGTTCGATCAGATGTACGAGAAGCGCCAGCAGGAGATGCGGAACTTCGACCCGTCCAAGCAGGTCGCCCCCGGCATCGACCAAGAGGCCGCCCCGGCGGCCAAGCCGCCGAGCGGGAACTGAGCGTCAGGGGCTCTCGGCGGCCGGTCGGGAGCCCTCGCCGCGGCCCGCGACCGCCAGCCCGCACACGATCAGCGCGAACGGGCCGATCATGTACCCGTCGAGCGTGTTGCCCGTGTAACTCTGGAGCGCGATGAACGCCGCCGTCGCCAGGCCGATCAGTCCGACCGCGCGGCGGGCGCGGGGCAGGCGGCGGTTCAGCACCATGGCCCCGGCCACGCCGATCGAGCCCGCGTAGGCGCCGATCAGCATCAGCAGCCCCGGCAGGCCGTACATCGCCAGGAACGCCAGGTAGGCGCTCTCCATCACGTTGCCGAGTGGGACGAACTTGTCCTCGGGCCCCGTGCCGAGCCACAGCCCGGCGCTCGGGCCGATGCCGGTCAGCGCGTGCTCCGGGTAGATCGGGTCCAGCTGGGCCCAGATGACGTCGCGTCGGTAGGTGAAGCTAGGGTCCTCCTCCAGCGAGGAGCTCTGCAGCGCATAGCCCAGCCGCTTCTGAGCGAACAGGCCGGCCGCCACCAGGAACACCGCGCCGAAGGCGATCAGCCTGCCGGCCAGCTTGCGGTCCGAGCGGAGCAGAAACCAGAGGAACACGGGCCAGACGATCGCCAGCACCAGATAGGCCGCCCGGGCCTGCGAGAAGACCAGCCCGCCCGAGAAGAAGAACATCGCCGCGACGTGCCACGCGTGGATCCTGTCGACGAACACCCGCGACGCGACGATCGCCAGGCCGAACCCGCATTGGGCCGCCAGGATGCCGGGGTGCCACGCCAGTCCGCAGGCCCGCAGACCCGCCGTCGCGTCCCAGAAATCGATGTCCTTGAAGGTGTAGTACTTCGCCAGAGCCATGGCCGGCGGAACCTTGAAGAACTGCAGCCAGCCGACCAGACAGGAGAGGCCGAACGCCACGGCGAACAGCGTCAGGATCCGGTCGCGGAGCTTGGGCCGGTCCATCACGAGCGCCGCCGTGACGAAGAACGGCACGGCGTGCTCGGCCAGGTAGAAATCCGCCCTTCCCACGCCGAGACCCCTGCCCAGCGCGTACGTGGCGTGGATGGCCGTCGCGATGCTCCACGCCTGCAAGGTGAGGAGCGCCACGAGGGGGAAGGCGAACGGAACCCGGCCTACCCTCGGATACGCCAGCACGCTCCACAGAGCCGAGGCCAGCAGATAGGCGGGCCGCAGGTAGCCCGCGTACAGCGACGGCAGGATGAACGTGACGGCGTACACCGCCAGAATCCCCAGCCCCCACTGGACCTGGACTTCGGAGAGCGCGAACGGGCCGGCCTCGGCGGTCGGCTTGCTCAGGACCCGTTGGGCGGGCCACCGGCGGGCGGGGTTTCGAACCATGCTTGGACAGACCGCCTTCTCAGAGCACAGGCGGGCTGAGCCTCCTTTTGGCGGGCAGCACGCCCGACAGGGCCAGGTCGGCCTTCCGGCAGAGCCAGGCTCGCGCCAGGAACACCGGGTTGCCGATCACGTAGCGGCGGAACATGCGCCTCGGCTCGACGGCCAGCCGGAACGCCCACTCGAGGCCGTGCCGGCGGATCGGCCGAGGCGCGCGGGGTTTGGTTCCGCTGAGGAAGTCGAACAGCCCTCCGCAGCCGATCTGGACCTTCACGTTCAGCCGGTCGCGGTATTGCGCCATGAATCGCTCCTGCTTGGGGTTGCCCAGGGCGACCAGCAGGACGTCCGCGCCGGACGACGCGATCTGGGCCGCGGCCGCCTCGGGGTCGACGTAGCCGTTGCAGCGTCCGACGATCTCGACGGCGGGGAACCGCTCGGCGACCCGCAGGGCGGCCAGGGCGTTCACGTTCTCCTTGGCGCCGTACAGAAACACCCGCGCGGGCCTGTCCAGCCGCTGGAACAGCAACGGAACGAGGTCGGTGCCGTTGAAGTTGTGGCGGACGTCCACGCTCCGCATCCCGCTCGCGAGGCGGAACCCGATGCCGTCGTTGAGCCGCACGTCGGCGGATCGAATCACTTCGGCGTACTCGGGGTCCTCGTAGGCGAGATTGAGGGTGTGGGCGTTGGCCAGCACCACGCACCGCCCGGTTCTGTCGTCGCTCGCCAGGGCCGCGCGCCACCACTCCAGGAACTGCGGCAGCGTCGGGTTCCAGAAGGGGATCCCGAACACGTACACGTCGCTCCCGGGGCCGGCGATCGGCTCCGACAGGACGGGTTCCAAAGTGGCCAAGCCACCTCTCGGCGGACCGAACAGGCCCGCGGTTTTCCATGCTCCTTTCCTATGCATCAAAGGCTCCTTGCGAGACGCGCAAGATCCAAAGAACCGTCGATGCTCCGCCAAAGCCCGATGGCGGCCTCGGGGGCCGTCTCCGAGCCGCCGGAAGCCGACGGCAGACAAACAAGGCGGACGGCGATCCCGCTGGTGGGCAGGCCGCGCAGAGCGCGACGGATGCCCTCCCACTTCAGGCCGGCGGACATGTCCGCGACCGTGTCGGTAGCCGTCTGCATCCAAGAAAACAGCGTGATTCGGCTTTGGCCGTTCGCGAACTCCGCCACGTTCACGGCCGAGGGCCTGCCCGTGCGGTTCGCCCAGTCGACGCGCCGGTTGAAGCTGCGCACCAGCCGGTAACCCGATCCCCTCATGCAGATCTTGGGGTCGTGGGCGTTCTGGGTGTTGCCGACCTGCAGGAGCAGCACCTGCACGCGCGCGCCGGTTCTCGGGTCGGTGTAGACCCGCTGGCAGGCGGCCGGCGACTGGAGCATCGACAGCTCCTCGTCGGTGAGCGGGACCGCCTCGCTGCTCCACCCACCGACGGATTCGGGGAGCGAGGCCGGGCCGACCACCGTGCGGTCGGGTCCGCGGGACCGGCTGCCTTGCAGCAACGCCGCCGGCAGGAGAAGCGCCGCAACGATCAGGGCTCGGACCGCCACCGGGTTCATCGCGCTCCCTCCTGGGCGGTCGACCGCTCGGCGCCGGGCAGATACTCCGGCAGATACTGGAGTATCCCCATCCTGCCTTGGATCAGCGTGAGCAGCACGATCGCCACGATCACCCCCACCAGGCCGCTGCTGTCGTGCAGGCGGTTGGCGAGGTCCGCGCCCCCGTGCTCGCCGATCCAGCCGATCAGCGCGATGCGGAAGCTGTTCGCGAGCACGCTGAGCGGCAGCGCCAGGGCAACGAGCGCGGCCTTCTTCCAAGCGGGCGCCTGCACCATCATCGCGTTCAGGATCGCGATCGCGACGACGGGGAACAGGATGGTCAGGCCGCTGCAGGCCCGCGCCACCTCGAACTGGTAGTTGGGCGTGTAGACGCTCGTGGCCTGCACGTAGCTCTGGATGCCGGCAAAGTCGAGCATCCTCGCCGCCAGCGCCGTGCTGACCTCCTGCGACGGGAGCAGCAGGCGGGACGTGATCTGGTCGGGCCAGGGCACCATCGCGGCGGTGTAGGCCAGCGGCGCCCACAGGTGCCGAAAGACCTTCGGCCCCAAGATCGCGGCGGGGATCAGTAGCACCAGCGCGACGAAGGCCGCGCTCTGCAGCGCCGTGACGGCGCTGAGCACGCCCACGGCGTGCACCAAGAGGGCGGCGACGATGCCGGCCCAGACGGGCCACCGGCCGGCCTCGACGGGCTCGCTCCGAGACACGAGCCAGCGGCGCCAGACGAGGAACGCGACCGTCGGTGGGACGAGGTAGCCGTAGCCGAACGGCGAGTGGTCCATCGTCCAGCGGGCCCAGAACTCAGCGAGCAGCCCCCAGAACGCGAGCAGAAAGAGGATCGCCGCCAGCGCGACGGAGAGCGGACCCGCAACGGGCCTGGAGGCACGGTATCGCGCTACGACAGTCTCTCCTTCCATGTACCGATCCTCGCGCCGACGAAGCCGGCCGGATCAGAAGCCCCAAGGGGGCAACCAACACACTCATGATGCACCATTCCCGGGGGTGCGGCCCGGCGGAGTTCTCAGGGTGGGCCTTCCGGCCCAGACGCCGCTCGGGGCGGGCTCAGCGGTCGGTGCGGTACCGCTCGATCAGTTCGATCGCCTTCTCGCGGTCGTCCCAGCCGAGCACCTCGACGAACTTGTCCTCGAGCTGCTTGTAGACCTCGAAGAAGTGCACGATCTCCTTCCGGGTGTGCTCGTTCAGCTGCGCCATGCTCCGTCGGTAGCCGAACCGGGGGTCCCTCACCGCCACGGCCAGAATCTTCTCGTCCGGGCCCTTCTCGTCGCGCATGTTCAGCACGCCCACGGGGGTGGCCTCCACCACCACGCCCGGGTAGGTGGGGTGCGAAATCATCACCAGGATGTCGATCGGGTCCCCGTCCAAATACTGCGTCTGCGGCACGAAGCCGTAGTCGAACGGATAGAACAGCGGCGAGTAGAGCACGCGGTCCAGGCGCATCACGCCCGACTCCATGTCCAGCTCGTACTTGTTGGAGCTGCCGCGGGGGATCTCGATCACCGCGTTGACGAACTCCGGCGCCTTCGGACCGATCTTAACGTTCAGCAGACCCATGGTGGAGAACCGAGCTCCGAAGCGGGCGGGCCGCGACGGAACCCGCGGATTGTATCCGAGACGCCCGCTGAGAGCAGGGCCTGCATGGGACGGCTCGTTGAGGAACCCTCGCCAGAAGACGTATGATGGGACGATGGCAACGAGGGAGTTCGATTTCCTGGTCCTCGGGTCCGGCCTGGCCGGCCTCTCCTTCGCCCTGGAGGCCGCCAAGCACGGCACGGTCGGGGTCCTGACCAAGGCTCAGGCCGAGGAGTCCAACACGGGGTACGCCCAGGGCGGCATCGCCGCGGCGGTGGGCGAGGCCGACTCCTGGGAGCTCCACGAGCGCGACACGCTGATCGCGGGGGCCGGTCTGAACGACGTGGACGCCGTCCGCTTCCTGGTCCGCCAGGCGCCCGAGGCCATTGAGTGGCTGCGCAGCCTCGGCGCGAGGTTCGACGTGCGGCCGGAGGACAACGCCCTGGCCCTGGGTCGGGAGGGAGGCCACAGCCGCCACCGCATCGTCCACCACGCGGACAACACCGGCTGGGAGATCGAGAGGGCCGTCGTCGAGGCCGTCCGCAAGACGCCGAACATCACCGTTTACGAGCACACGTTCGTGACCGAGCTCCTGATGGCCGACGGCCGGTGCGTGGGTGCCGCGGGCATGGTCGAGGGCGTCGGCCTTCGAACGTTTCTGGGCCGCCGCGCGGTGATGCTGGCCACCGGGGGCTGCGGCAAGATCTACTCGCACACCACCAACCCTCGGGTCGCCACGGGAGACGGCTACGCGCTGGCCAAGCGGATCGGCGCCGAGCTCCGGAACATGGAGTTCATGCAGTTCCACCCGACCACGCTGTACCACCCGCAGATGCGCAGCTTCCTGATCAGCGAGGCCGTTCGCGGCGCGGGGGCGACGCTCCGCAACCACCACGGCCGGCGGTTCATGTACGACTACGACGAGCGCCTCGAGCTGGCTCCTCGCGACGTCGTCGCCCGAGCGATCGACTCCGAGATGAAGCGCCTGCAGACGTGGTGCGTTTACCTGGACACCACCCATCTGAAGAAGGGGCTGCTGGAGGAGCGGTTCCCCATGATCTACAACTCGCTCAAGAAGGTCGATCTGGAAATCCACAAGGACTGGATCCCCGTGGTGCCGGCCCAGCACTACTCGTGCGGCGGGGTCGTGACCGACCTGAAGGCGCGCACGACCGTGCCCGGCCTGTACGCGGCGGGCGAGGTCGCCTGCACCGGAGTGCACGGTGGGAACCGTCTGGCGAGCAACAGCCTGCTGGAGGCCCTGGTGTTCGGCCGAGCCGGCGCCGCCTCGGCCCGCGAGGAGGAGCCGTACCTGGGATCGGCTCCGGACCCGTCTCCGGTGCGGTGCGTCCCCGAAGCCCAAGCCGTCCGCATCCGGCACGGGGTCCAAAGGACCATGACCGACCACGCGGGCATCGTGCGCACCAACGCCGGCCTGGCCCAAGCCCTGGAGCGTCTGGAGGAGCTGAAGGCGGACTACGAGCGCCAGCCGGCGGCGGAGTTCTCCGTGTACGCGGCCGAGACGCCGAACATCCTGGACACCGCGCTCGAGGTGGTCCGAGCCGCCATCGCCCGCAAGGAGAACGTCGGGCTCCACTACAACAAGGATCTCGTCACCGACGACTCAAGGTGAACGCCGGGGGCGCGGCCGCCGCCGGAAGAGGCTTGGCGTAGTCGGGCAGCTTCAGCCGGACCGTGCAGAGTCCGGCGTCGCTCGGCGTGTGCCGCAGAACGAGGAATCCGAGGGCCGGCTCGGCCCGGAACGCGGCGAGGTTCGACAGGGCCCGGGCCTCGACGGGCGTGGAGGTGGCTAGAACCAGAACGCCGGGGCGGGCGTCCGTCGCCAGCCAGCTGAGGCGGCAGGTGCCCTCCGGCTCGGGCTCCACCCACACCTGTTGCGAGCCGTAGACGCGGATCGGGCTCTGGAGGTACTCGACGTACCGCCCCTCCGGGGTGGTCGGCGCGGTGGCCGGGTCGAACAGGGCGCGCCGCAGGCCCTCCAGCGGCTCGTCGAGCGGCGTGGGCTGCATGCGGGGGTCGCGACGGCGAAGCCACACCTGCAGGCCTCTCTCGGCGGCCAGGCCGGTCTCGAACAAGGCGCCCTCCAGCCGCCGCTCCGGCTCGGGGCAGAGCGCCCCCGCCACCGCCGCGAGAGCCCCGACCCGCCGAGCGACGGCCTGCGGCACGCCCCAGAACCGCCACGTGGCCGCGTCGCGCCGCCAAGAGAGCGAAGTCAGCAGCGAGTTGCCGCCGCTCGAAGCCTGCTGGTTGCCGAACACCGCCTGCATCAGCAGCGCATGGGCCGCGGCGAGCTCGGCCTGCGACCCGTCCGCCCGGAACGGCATCGGCGCCTTGGTGTGCGGCTCCGGCTCGAATGCGGCGTCCGTGAGGAACGCGGCCAGTGCCTCCTGTCCGCTCGCCTGCGCCGCCTTGTCGCTCCACGAGGAGAACAGGGCCAGAGCCAGCTCCACGACCGAAGGAGCGTCGATGGCCGACACCGTGGCCGGCGGCTCCCACGCGGGCTTGCCCACGCCCAGGGCGCGGCCCGCCGGGATGCGGCGGCAAGGGAAGCGCAGCGCCAGCTCCGTGCCCTTCAGCGCGTGCACGGGACCCTCGTCGTTCAGCGCCGGACGCCGAACCAGCTCGCCCGTAAGCTTGGGGCCGTAGCCCCCGAGCGGTCCCAGGATGGCGGCGGGCGGCACCACGGCTCCCGGTCGGTCGAACCGGTAGCGGACCTCGACCGCGGTGGGTCCGTCGGTCACCTCGGTGGAGAGCAGGCTGGGCGAGGGTTCCCGCCAGGCCTCGGCCCAAGGCCGGATCTGCGCGACCAGCTCGCCCAGCTCGCGGGCCGAGTTCGCCGCGTGCGGCTGAACGCCCAGAGGCGCCACGACCCGCACCCACCCTTGGTAGCTCCCGTCGGTGCGCAGAACCCAGTCTCCGGACCGACCCTCGAGCACCAGCCCGGCTTGGCCTCCCTCGAAGGCGAACACCAGCGGCGGCTGGGCGTCGCGGAACGACAGCGCGCACCACCCGGCTTTGGGGGTCGGCACGCCGGGCCCGACGCTGCCCTCGGCCCAGGTGAGGTAGGGAGGCGACATCGAGGAGAGCCGCAGCCGGATGCCCGCCCGGAAGTAGAGCTCCAGCCCCTCCGCCCACAGGTTCGCCCGGGCCTTCGCGGGCGATCCGGAGGCCCCGGTCAGCGTCACGGTCTGTCCGTACTCGCTGGTCTGCTGCGCGACCCAGATCAGCGAGCGGTGCTCGAACCGCAGGCGGTCGGCGGCCGGGTGCGTGGATCCGATGCCCTCGGCGTCCAGCGACAGGCCGGGGACCACCAAGCGCGAAGCGTAGCCGAACCGTCCGAACGGTTCGGCCCTCGCAGAAGCCGCGGCGAACAGCAGCGCGCTAGTCGAAAGCAGCGCCCAGAACCTGAATGCCGAACCGTTTCGTGGTGCCGGAGTAGACCAAGCCAAAGTCGCGCAGGCCCAGCCGATAGCTGAGCACGAGGTTGAAATCCGAGTACGACGCCCCGAGGTAGCTGTCCTCGGTGTAGTAGCTGGACAGCCTCCAGAGCGGGCTGAAGCGGAACGAGGCGTCCACCAGATAGCTGGTGCGCTCGATGTCCAAGCTCCGCGCCAGATAGCCGCTGAAGCGCAGCCGGCCGGCCAGGTAGGAGCCCTGCGCGGCGAGGCGGTGCTTGCCCAGCACCCGGCTGCTGAACGGGTCGTCGTTGAAGTTGTAGGTGACGAGCAGGGAGGCCGACGAGCCCAGCTGGCGCGTCAGAGCGGCGGTGGCCTCCATGCCCAGCGGATCGCCGTTGCGCCGCCCCGAGACCGCCGACACCGCCATGCCCATCGCCAGAGTGGACTGCGAGTCGAGCCTCTGCGGGCTGGCCTGCAGGCGCGCCCTCAGTCCCGCGCTGGACTGGCTGTAGGAGCCGGAGGGCGTCAGGGCCTCGGACTCGGTGGCGGTCAGCCCCAGATACAGCTTGGCGGGGACGCCTTTCAGGGCGATCGGGTCGCGCTCGGCGGTGAAGCTGACGAAGCGGTTGGTGTACGAGGTCCCGCGGACGGCGGTGGTGGCGTTGGCCGACAGGCCCGCCTGGAATCCGCGGAACTGCCGAGAAAGGCTCATGCTGCCGAACAGCGACCGGCCCTCGGTGAGGTCGGCGTTCAGATACAGCTGCGTCAGGTCGTCGGGCCTGTAGTTCTGGCGCAGCTGCAGGGAGTAGTCGTCGCGCCCGATGCCGGAGTAGGTGAACCCGCCCTCCATGCGGTCGCCCTTGGACCAGTTCAGCTCGTAGTCCAGGAACATCCCGCTGTTGGCGTGGAATCCGCGGCCGTAGGCCTCGCCGGTGCGGAAGCGGAACAGGCTCGAAGATCCCGGCTTCAGCGACAGGAAGTAGGGGTAGTTGATCGCGACCTGGTTGTTGTTGATGCTGAAGAAGTCCTCCGTCACCAGCACCGGGCTGTAGACGCTCAGCTGGTACAGAGGAACCTTCATCACGCGAGTGTCCGCTACGAAGACCTCGGCGCGCTGGAACTGCAGCTCCTTCTTGGGAAAGACCACCACGCTCTCCGCCCGGACCGTGCTGGTGGCGACGCTGAGGTCCTGGAAGGCGAACGCCTCGGGGCTGATCCGCTCGGTCGGCTCGCCCAGGCCTGTGGAGCGCAGCTCGGCGATGCCGTAGCGCGTGCGCGTCCGCGTTTCGAAGGCGAACGACAGCCCGCGCGGCGCCAGCGCCTTCTCTTGCACCGGGTACTCGGCCGTGAGGAACGCCTTGCGGGAGAGCAGCCGCACGACGACCTCGTCGGCCTGGGCCGAGGCCTTGCCGATCCTCACCAAGGCCTTGCGCGCCTTGACGGCGTACTCGCCAACGTCGTACTGGATGTCGTCGGCCTCGACCCGGATGTCGCGGTACTGGAACGTGGCGCCTCGGTTCGGGGCGGCTGCAGCGAGCGTGCGCAGGTCCACGTTGTACAGCACGCCACCCGGCGCCGAGAGCTGCGCGTACTCGGAGGCGGCCGCGAGCATGCTGCGGTCCGCCACGAACTCGAACTCCAGCGTGCTGACCGCGCCCACGCTCACGGCGCTGGCGGTGATCTTGGCGACCCCCGGGATGCTGCTGGCGACCAGCACGGCGCGCGCCTTGCCGCCGTAGACGAGCACGGTGTCCTCTCGGAACGAGCCCAAGCTGGAGGAGAACGCAACGGGCACGCCGTCCCGGACGAACTCGCCGGACGAGTCGCGCACCTCCGCTGTGATGGTGACGGTGCTGCGCCCGTCCGCGACGGACAGCGACGGGCTGGCCGTCAGGCGCAGAGTGCCGCTCTGGCCCAAGGCCGCCAGCGGCAGACCCAAGGCGAGCGCGGCGCCGATCGCGCGGAGGATCGCACGCATGCTGAACCGCATTTTACGCCATGCGCGCCGGACCGCGAGGCACCATCCCCGACGCCGAGGCCAAAAGCAGAAAGGGCGGGCCATTCGTCTGGCCCGCCCGCGCAGAGGTCTGACCGGTCCTTGGTCGACGCGAGCTTACGGAACGAGGAACTCCGATCCGAAGCTGAACACGTACCGCTCGCCCGTGTACTGGTCCGGCTTGGGACCGGGCTTGTCGGCGATGTTCCGGACGCCGACGCGCCAGTACAGGCGGGTTGCGCCGGCGAACAGCCCCGTGACCGGCACGCCGTCCACGGTGAGCGTCGCAGGCGAGAGCTTGTTGTCGATGAACTTGGCCACGGTGACCGTGCGGCTCTTCGGGAAGAGCAGCGAGTCGCTGATCTGCACGACGTACTCGCACGTGACTCCGGCGAACGTCGGCGCCGCTTGGAACGTGAACGTGACCGACGCCGGGTTGCTCACGGTGCTTCCCGCGGCGGGCGACACCGTGACGGGCGTGGCGAACGGCGTCGCGGTTCCCTTGCTGCCCACCTTCGACGAGCCGAAGTAGCAGTAGGTCGAGTCGGTGTCCGCACCCGGGACGTCGATCGACAGCAGTTTGTAGATCAGCTTGACCTGGTAGCGGTAGGGCCGGCCGGAGACGAGGCCCGCCACATCCTCGGCGTCCGTCGTCGTACGCTCGGTGACGTCGCAGGCCCGTCCGCCCACCGTCTGGATGTCCTGGTAGGTGACCGTGCGCACGTCCGCCGTGTCGACGGCGAAGATTTGGTTGCCGGGAACCACGAGGACCGGCGAGGTCGTGACGTCGTCGCGCCAGATCTGCCACTCGTCGCGGATCTCGTTGCCCTTCGTCAGCAGGTCCGGGGTCCAGCTGAGCTTGATGGCCGGCTGACCGCCCACGCCCTCGTTGGTCGCCTCGGCGACGAAGTCGGACACGAGCGCGCTGTTGCTGGCGCGGCCCTGGCCGAGCAGCACGAGAGCGAGACCGAGAACGGCCGCGACGGTGAGCAGCCCGCTGTTCGGGCTGCGGGGGGCGGCCTTCTTGACCTGCACGCCGCCGCTGGGCGAGAACTTGTCGCTGACCTGCTTCGGCGTGAAGATCACGCGGACCTTGTCGCCGGGCTGCAGGCCGCGGGTGGTGCGGACGAGCTTGACCGTCGAGCTGTCCGGCTCGACCTCGGTGACGAGACCGACGCCTACTTGCTCGCGCCCTCGGAGGATGATGACCTCCTGACCCACCGCGAATCCGCTCCGGGAGCCCTGGTTGACCAGCGCCTGGTCGGTCGTGGTGTTGAGGATCGTGCCGCGCGGGAGGTCCTTGGAGATGATCTCCGTGACGCCCTGCGTGGCGCCGATCGCCAATGCGTCGGCCAGCAGCGTTTCCTCCCCGGTGTCGGGAGGTCGGACGGTGGAGCTGGCCACGAACGACGCGCCGTTGACCGCGAGGCCCGAGGCCACGTCGGTGACGACCACCCGCAGGATGACGTCCGCCCGCTTGCCCTTGCCCTCGTTGACGATGCGCCAGTTCAGGATGTCGCCGGTCACGAGGTTCGACGCCCCGATCTCTTGGCCGAGCCGGATGAGGCTGATGCGCTGCGTGACCGGGGGCTGCAGGTTGAGCGTGGTCAGCGCGCGGCTGATGGTCTCCGCGGGGATGATCTCGTAGCGGCCGGTCTTGCCCAGCTCGCTGCGGAACGCCTCCGCGGCCGTCGCCCCGAGGTTCTCCGGACCCTTGCCGCTGGCGTTGTTGAACTCCAACACCGCCCAGGTCGGGTTGCTCTGGATCTGCGCTTCGGCGCGCTGCGCCGCCACCACCGAGAGAGCCGGGATCAGAAGTGCGGCGAGCGCCGTCCGGCCGATGCGCCTGCCGATCGATAGTTGTTTGAACCGCCTCACAATGACGCGTCCTCCTTAGTCAGTCCTCTGCTTCGCCTGGGTTCCATCCAAGCGTCCCCAGGCCGAGGCCGCGCGGAGTACCGCCCCGCAACGGTTTCCCCTCGTCCCAAGGTGCTTGCACGATACCCGATTTCACCGCGCGCAACGGAATTCGAAGGACAAAGGCCGAGAAATCCCGCCCGCGAGGCCTCCGCAGTATAGCACGCGCCCGCCGTTCACCCGGCGCCGGCGAACTCCCGCGAGGCCAGCTCGGCTACAAACGCTTGGACGTCGGATTCCGGGCGGTTCGTTCGGATCACCGCGTCCGCGAAGGGGATCTTGGCGCGGGTGGGGAGCTGCGTCGCCATCAGGCGGCGCGCCTCCGCCTTGGACCCCAGGCGCTGCGCGAGCCTGCGCAGCTGCTCCTCGGGGCCGCAGGTCACCACCCACACCCGATCGAAGCGGTCCTGCAGGCAGGCCTCGACCAGAAGGGGCACCTCGACGAAGGGGGCCTCGAGCTGGTCCAACCTCTCGAGGATCCTGGGATGGGTGATGCGGTTCAGCGTCCGGCGGAAGTCCGGGTCCAGCGCGAGGCGGTCGCGGACCTGCTGGCGCGAGACTGGCGCCTCGCAACCGAGCGCGAGAGCCAGCGCCCGCTGGACCGGCTCCTCCTCGAACACCTTCCGCGCGGCCTCGTCCGCGTTCGCCACGGCGTACCCCAGCTCGCGCAGGTAGCCGCAGACGGTGGACTTGCCCTCGCAGATGCCCCCCGTGATCGCGATCCTTCTCTTGGGTGCTTGCGCCGCCATGGCTCAGGGTTCGGAAGACCGAACGGCGGAGTCCCGTGGTCGGGTCCCCGCCGTTCGAAGTCCGCGCGTGGCGCGGGCGCTCAGGCCTCGTCGACGGAGGAGTCCTCGGTGGGTTCCGTGGCGGTTTCGGCCTCCGGCTCCTCGTCCTCGGCGTCGTCCGCGACGGGCCGCAGAGAGACCTTCAGGCCGCGCAGGCGCTCCGCGATGGTGGCGCCGGTCCCGGAGAACGTCCGGCGGCTGGCGAGCTCCTCGTCGATCTCGTCCTCGTCGGTCCTGCGGCCCCGACCCTTGGCGCCGGGGCGCCGCTTGCCGCGCTTGCGGTCGTCGTCCTCGAAGGACCCGCCGCCCTCGGAGCCGCTGCGCTGCACGCCGCCCTCGCCGAGCGCCTGGCGGACGCTCAGCACCATCCTCCGCTCCTCCGGCCGAAGATCGATCACCACGACCTCGACCGTGTCGCCCTCGTTCACCACGTCCTGCGGATGGCGCACGCGCCGGGCCGAGAGCTCGGAGACCGGGATGAACGCCTCGGCGCCCTCCGGCAGCCGCACGAACGAGCCGTTGGGCACGTTGCGGCCGATCGTGCACGTGAACTTCTGGCCGATCCGGTAGTTCTCGCGCACCAGCTTCCACGGGTCGGGAAGAACGTCGCGGTAGCTCAGGCTGATCTTGTTGGTCTCGGGGTCCAGCCGAAGGACCTTGACCTCGATCTCCTGGCCCTCCTTCAGGACGTCCTTCGGGTGGTTGATGCGCATCCAGCTCATCTCGCTGATGTGCAGGAGGCCGTCCACACCGCCCAGATCCACGAACGCGCCGTAGTCGGTGAGCCGGCGCACGACCCCCTTGAGGACCGCGCCGACGTGCACGTCCTGGAACAGCTTCTCCCGGGCCTCGTTCCGCTTCTCCTCCTCGGCAAGGCGGTTGGAGAGCACCACCTTGCGGCGGTCGCGGTCGATCTCGAGGATCTTGAAGTCGAGCGACTCGCCCACGAAGCGGTCGATGTTGCGCAGGCGGCCGTTGCCCACGTGCGATCCGGGCACGAACCCGCGCACGCCGACGTCCACCACCAAGCCGCCCTTGACGCGGTCCACCACCAAGGCCTTCACCGTGCGGTTCTCCCGGTGCGCGCGCTCGATCTCGTCCCAGACCAGCTCGAAGTCGGCCATCTTCTTGGAGACGACGGCTCCCTCGGACGCTCCCTCGGGCTTCACCACGACGACCTTGATCACGTCGCCCACCTGGACCTGCTCGAGGGCCGCCTGGGGGTCGCCCTGGGCCAGCTCGCTCAGCGGCACGACGCCCTCCAGCTTCGTGCCGAGGTCGACGAACACGCGGTCGGACTCGACCTGGACCACGCGCGCCTCGACCGTGTCGCCTTTGGAGAGCCTCCGCATGCCCTCGCCCGGCTCCTGCTGCTCGAGCTTGCGCATCTCCTCCTCGAAGAGCGCCTTGCCCTCCTCGGGAGTCTCCTGGACGGTCGTCTGGGCTGGTGCGTCGGCCGAAGGGAGGTCCTCCGGCGCAGCCGGGACCTCGGACTGGTTGGCGCCCGTCGCCGCGGCCTCTTCCGGCTCGGGGATGGGCGGGATCTTGTCGTCGTTCATCATGATGAGTGCTCGCAGAGGGCGCCGCAACGCCCGTTCGCGGGTCACTTTACCCGATTTCGACGCATGCAAGGCCTGTCCGCTCGGACGTTCGAAAGGTCCTATCGGCGGTGCATCCAGGGAGCCGCTTCGGCGTAGAGCGCCCGGTACCTTTCGTAGGCTCGGGAATATTCCGCTCCGCTCGGCTCCACCCGGCCCCGCAAGCGCACGACCTTCGAGCAGGCCTCCTGCACGCTGGGCCAGACCCCGACCGCCACGCCGCCCAGGATCGCCGCGCCGTAGGCCGGACCCTCGTCGTGCTCCAGGGTGACGCACGGCTTGCCGAACAGGTCCGCCAGCAGGCCCAGCCAGAAGGCGCTCTTGGCGCCCCCGCCGGTCACGCGCACCTCGTCGGCCTCGGCGCCCAAGCGGCGCAGGAGGCCCATGCAGTCGAGCAGCGCGAAGCTGATCCCCTCGAACACCGCCCGGCTCATCTCTCGGCGGGAGTGCGCCAAGGTCAGGCCGGCGAACATCGCCGTGGCGTAGGGATCGTTGTAGGGGCAGCGCTCGCCGGTGAGGTAGGGCAGGAACGTCACTCCCCCGGCGCCCGGCTCGGCCTCCGACGCCTCCCTCGCCAGCTCGTCGTAGCCCGCTCCGGCCCCCAGGGTGTCGCGGTACCAGCGCAGCGCGCCGCCGCAGCTCAGCACCACGCCCATGGCGTGCCAGGCGCCGTTGGCGTGGCAGAACATCTGCGCGACGCCCTCCGGGTCCCGGTTCGGCGCGGACAGAGCCGAGAACACCACCCCCGACGTGCCCAGGCTCGCGCTGACCACGCCCGGCGACACCGCGCCGGTGCCGACCGCCCCAGCGGCCTGGTCGCCTCCGCCCCCCGCCACCGTGATGCCGGCGCGCAGAAAGCCGCCCGGGGCGGTCATCGAGGGCGCCTCGTAGCTCTCCACCGCGGGAGGGAAGAGCGCCGGGTCCAGTTCCAGCGCGGCCAGCATCTCCTGCGACCAGCGCCGGTTGGCGACGTCGAAGAGGCCCACGCCGCTGGCGTCGCTCACCTCGGTGAACTTCTCGCCGGTCAGCCGGAAGCGGATGTAGTCCTTGGGCAGCAGGATGCTGCGCGTGCGGGCGAAGGCCTCGGGCTCGTGCTTCCGCAGCCACAGGATCTTCGGAGCCTGAAAGCCTGTCACGGGCGGGTTGCCGGTGATCTCGCGCACGCGCTCCGGCCCCACGATCCGGTCGATGTCCGCGCACTCCTCGGCGGTCCTCTGGTCGTTCCACAGGATCGCGGGGCGGATCACCCGACCCTGCTCGTCGAGGAACACGGAACCGTGCATCTGGCCGGAGAGCCCGACGGCGTCCACGTCGCTCGCGCCGATCTGCCGCAGGCAGCTCTGGACGCCCTCCCACCAGTGCTCGGGATCCTGCTCCGACCACATCGGCCTCGGCGTCGAGATGGGGTGCTCCGCCGAGGCTTGGGCCAGCACCGCGCCCGTCTCGTCGATCAGCACCGCCTTGGTGCCGGAAGTTCCGACATCGATGCCAAGCAACCTCGCCATGCGCCGAGTATGGCACGGCGAACCCGCGCGGCTCAGTGTTCCTGGGTGAGCTGCGTCCGCGAGGCGTGAGCCGCCGCGGCGTTGGGCGCTGGCGGGATCGGCGGACCCTCGCGCACCGCCTTGCCCAGCTCCTTGAGCGGCACGGCCGCCAGACCCATCCGCTCCACCGTGCGGCCCAGGGCCCAGAAGTCCGTGGAGGTCATCGTGCTGGCCAGGTGGATGATCGCCTCGATCGTGGGGCACGGGCAGCCGTAGTGCCTGCCGAGCGAGGCCATCGGCACGAGCGTCGCCGGCACCTCCTCGACCAGGTACGGGTGGGACAGCCGGTGGGGCGCCTTGATGCCGTAGTAGCCGTCGTTGGCGCGCATCGCCTCGAACAGGTCGCTTCCCACCGCTCCGTAGGCGACCGCCAGCCACTCCCTGGCCGAGCGGGTGCCGAACCCGAGGTGCAGGGCCAGCTCGGTCCGCTCCCGGTCCATCCGCTCCAGCACGTTGGCGACCGACTTCGAAACGCCCTCGATGTAGAATTCGAACTCGCCGCGGCTGGACTCGATCCGGGCGGCGTTCAGCGCCATGATCGCCGGGTGGAACACGCTGCCCGTGTTGCCCAGGCTGGTGTGCATGACCGTCTCCGCCGGCAGGAACTCCGGATAGGCCTGGGAGAGGCAGGCCGTCAGCTCGGTCGTGCGCGCCGACGGGATCGCGGCCACGGGCACGCCGTTCTTCACGCGGCTGATGCGCACCTGGCCCGGGTTGGTGACCTGGGAGGCGTACAGGACCGTCTGCGCCTCGGCCACCACGGGGGTTGCGGGGCAACCGGCAACCATGGCCGCGTGCCAGAAGGCGAGCGCGCCGCCGGTTTTGCCCGGGCTCAGCAGCACGCGGTGGTGGTTCCGCAGGAACGGGCCGCAGTGCCGCCCGAAGTCCTCGTGCGCGCAGCAGGGCACGCACACGATCGCGAAGTCGGCGAACTCCAGAGCCTCCCCCAGGTGGGTCGTCGCCAGGGCGATCCGCCCGCGCCCTTGCGGGAGGTCCGGCCGGTCCGAAACGACCTGCACCGCCTTGGCCGCCTCCACCGGCTGGATGCGCGCCGGATCCCGGTCGTACAGCGCGACGTCGAACCCCTTGAGCGCCAGGTGTCCCGCGAACGCCATGCCGACGTTGCCGGCACCCAGCACGGCGAACCTCGGCTGGTCGCCCCTCTTTGCCGCCTTCCGCGTCATCGATGCACCTCCTCGGCTGGTCGCCGGGTTCATTGTAGCCCCTCGGCCGACGGCCGGCGACAGTAGAATGCTGCCCATGCGAAGAGCCGTGGTCGACGTTGGCTCCAACTCCGTTCTGCTCGTGGTCGCCGAGCTCGCCGAGGACGGCCGCTGGCGCACCGTGTACGAGTCCACCGAGGTCACCGGCCTGGGCGAGGGCACCAAGGCGACGGGGCTGCTGGGCGAGGAGGGCATGGCGCGGACCCTGGCTGCCCTGCGGACCTGCTTCGCCATGGCCCGCGAGCTGGGCTCGGAGCCTCCGGTGGCCGCCGCGACCATGGCGGCGCGCATCGCCCGCAACGCGGACGAGTTCCTCCTCCGCGCCCGAGATCAGGGCACGCCGGTGATCGTCCTCTCGGGCGAGGACGAGGCCGAGCTGGGGTTCCGAGCCGTCGCCGACGACCCGCTGTTCGCCTCCGAACCCAAGCTGTCCATCGTCGATCCGGGAGGCCAGAGCACCGAGATCGTGGTCGCCGAGCGGGGGGAGGGCGGCCACCGGCCTGTCTACCGCCGCAGCTTCCCGGTCGGCACGCTCGGCCTGCGGTCCGGCCCGATCCCCAGTCCGTCCCCGCCGATCCCCGAGCGTCTCGCAGCGATGGAGGAGATCGACCGCCTCTTCGACGCGGGCGGCGTGCCCCCGGCCGACGGGCTCTGCGTGGTGCTGGGCGCCACGGGCACCAACCTGATCGCGATGCGGGAGCGGATGGAGGTGTGGCAGCCCGAGCGGGTGCACGGCGCGTGGCTGGAGTACGAGGAGGTCAGCCGCTGGTTCGAGCGCCTCTGCGGCCTGGACGACGAGGGCCGGGCCGCCCTGCCGGGCCTGGAGCGCGGGCGGGAGCGCTCCATCCATCTGGGGGCGCTGATCCTCGAACGCGCCCTCTTCGCGCTGCGCGTGGCCCGGTGCCGCGTCAGCGTGCGCGGGTGGCGGCACGCCCTCCTCGAACGCGGGTTAACCGATTGACCCGACCGGGCCGGCGGGTATAGTCCGCCCATGTCCCAGTACCCGTTCCAGAACCCGGACCTGCCCCTGAAAGACCGCGTCGCGGACCTCCTTTCCCGCCTGACCCTGGAGGAGAAGGTGGGGCAGATGATCGACGACGCCAAGGCGATCGAGCGTCTCGGCATTCCGTCGTACCACTGGTGGAACGAGGCGCTGCACGGCGTGGGCAGGGCGGGTCGCGCCACCGTCTTCCCGCAGGCCATCACGATGGCGGCCTCCTGGAACCCGGCGCTCATCGGCAGGATCGCCGTGGCGATCGCCGACGAGGCCCGCGCCAAGCACCACGCCGCCGCCCGGCAGGGCAACCGCCAGATCTACACCGGCCTGACCTACTGGTCCCCGAACATCAACATCTTCCGCGATCCCCGCTGGGGCAGGGGTCAGGAGACGTACGGGGAGGACCCGGTGCTGACCGCCGAGTGCGGCAAGGCCTTCGTCCGCGGCCTGCAGGGCGACGACCCGAAGTACCTCAAGCTGGTCGCCACCCCCAAGCACTTCGCCGTGCACAGCGGCCCAGAGGTCGGCCGGTCGTCGTTCGACGTGCACCCCTCGGCCAAGGACCTATGGGAGACGTATCTGCCGGCGTTCGAGGAGTGCGTGCGGGAGGCCGGCGCCAAGAGCGTGATGGGCGCCTACAACCGCCTGTGCGGCGAACCCTGCAACGCCAACCGCCGCCTGCTCACGGAGATTCTTCGGGAGACCTGGGGATTCGACGGCTACGTCGTGTCCGACTGCTGGGCCATCGAGAACATCGTGAAGCACCACAAGACGGCTTCGACGCTCGCCGAGGCCGCCGCGCAGTCCGTGAAGGCCGGGTGCGACCTGTCGTGCGGGTGCGCGTTCACCGCGCTGCGCGAGGCGGTGGAGCAGGGACTGATCACCGAGGAGGAGGTGGACCGCGCCCTGAGCCGCCTGCTGGAGGCCCGGTTCCGGCTCGGGATGTTCGACCCTGAGGAGCGGGTGCCGTTCGCCTCGATCCCTGAGAGCGTCGTGGAGTGCGAGGTCCACCGCGGGCTGGCGCGACGGGCCGCCGCCGAGGGTGTGGTGCTCCTCAAGAACGACGGGCCGCTCCTGCCGCTTCCGAAGAAGCTCGGAAAGATCGTGGTCACCGGGCCGACCGCCGACCGCCTCGACGTGCTCTGGGGCAACTACCACGGCTACAGCTCGTCGTTCGTCTCGCTGCTCGAGGGCATCGTCGGCAAGGTCTCGGTGGGCACGAAGGTGAACCACGCCCCAGGCTGCCCGCTGTTCGGCCCGGCCTCCGACGATCCCCTGAAGACCGTGGCCTGGGAGATGGCCGACGCGGACGTGGTCATCGCCTGCATGGGCCTGTCGCCCGCGATGGAGGGCGAGGAGGGCGACGCGATGCTGGCGGCCACCAGCGGCGACCGGCTCCAGCTCGAGCTTCCCGAGTGCCAGCGGGCTTTCCTCAAGGCGCTGCCCTCGCAGGGCGTGCCGATCGTGCTGGTGCTGACCGGCGGGAGCCCGATCGCCGTCGCCGAGGAGCTGGAGGGCGTCCAAGCCGCCGTGCTCGTGGGATACCCCGGCTGCGAGGGCGGCAACGGCGTGGCGGATGTGCTGTTCGGCGACTTCAACCCGGCCGGCCGACTGCCGTTCACCGTTCCGGCCTCCACGGACGACCTTCCGCCGTTCGAGGACTACTCGATGGAAGGCCGCACCTACCGCTACTTCCGCAAGAAGCCGCTGTTCCCGTTCGGCTTCGGGCTGGGCTACTCCACGTTCCGCTACTCCAACCTGCGCGTCGAGCCCGACCGGATCGGCGCGGGCGGATCCGTGAAGGTGCTGGTCGACGTGACCAACGACGGGCCGTACGACGGTGGGGAGGTCGTGCAGGCCTACGTCCGCGACGTGGAGGCCTCGGCGCGGGTGCCCGTGCATTCCCTGGCGGCGTTCCAGCGCGTGGAGATCGCCAAGGGTGAGACGCGGACGGTGGAGCTGACCATCCCCGCCCGCCGCTTCGAGCTGGTCGACGAGGAAGGGCGCCGCAGGCTGGAGCCGGGCGAGTTCCACGTGTTCGTCGGGGGCGGCCAACCGTTCGACGAGGACGTCGCCGCGGGCAGGGTGCTCCGGGCCACCGTCACGGCCGAATAGGCACGACGATCCGCATCGGCTTGCCGAGGGCGTCCGTCCGGGGCAGGGCCGGAAGCGTCCGCGTGCGGCCTTGGACGAACAGCCTCGCCACGAGGCTCAGGACCATCGCGTCCAGCTCGTCGTCGGTGGTGGGTCGCTCGTGCGGCGCCAATCCGAGGACTCGGCGCCGGGCGGCCAGGCCCTCGGGCGTGTGCTTGCTCGGCAGCGGGGCGCCGGCGAGCGCCTGGAACGCCAGCTCTGGGTGCGCCTCGAACACCCGTCCGTGCAGCTCGGGTCCGAGCATCCGGTCCAGCTCCAGAATCTGCGGAACGATGCGCCACACGGGCACGCCAGCCCCCTTGCCCGTGAGCCGGCGGTGGATCGCTTGGAACTCGGTCGGCGTCCGTGCGCCCAGGCACGGCCGGGGCGGGGCGAGGAACACGCGGCTGGCGAAGCGGCCGAGCAGCGCGCGCGCCAGCAGGTCGCATTCGCGGAAGCCCTCGTCCGGCAGGCCGATCGGCATGTCGACGGCCAGCGCGGTCTCCTCGGGGAACGCCGCGAGAACCTCGTCGAACGTGGCGATGCGGCGCAGGTTCCAGCCGTCGGCCGCAAGCCAGGCGCACTGCCACCCGCCTCGGCACCCGTCCACGCCGACCCAAGGACGGGTCAGCGGCGGGCCGCCACCAGGATCTTCCGCCATTTCGGGGCGCCGAGGTAGTCGGTGGCGACCCCGCGGTGCGTGGTTGAGCTGTGCACGAAGTAGCCCATGCCGATGTACAGCCCGGTGTGTCCGATCTTGCCGCGCTTCGAATCCCAGAAGTAGAGACGGTCGCCCGGCTGGAGGTCCTCAAACCGCTGGATCGGCGTTCCGACCATGGCTTGCTCGGCGGCGGTTCGCGGCAGCTTCAGCCCGATGGCGCCGTAGAGCTTCTGCACGAAGCCGGAGCAGTCGACGCCCCGCTGCAGGTCGTTTCCTCCCCACTTGTACGGCGTGCCCACGAACCTCAGGCCCCACTGCGCCGCCAGCGAGCGCGCGCCGGTCGCCGACCCCGATCGGCTCGCCACCGTCCGCGTCGTGCCGGCGGTGACCTGGTAGGGCAGTCGGGCCAGCACGTCGGCCCGGACATAGCCGTCGGCTCCGTTCGACATCAGCACCCTCTGCCAGCCGTTCTTCGGCTCGCCCCGCAGGACCAGGTAGAGGTACTGGGGGACCCGGTAGTACACCCTCGATCTGGCCGAGGGCGCGGCGTGGATCGTGGTGGCCTGCAAGGCCTGGCCCAGCTTGCCGATCACCTTGGGAGACGCCGCGGCGAGGCCGGCGACCAGGATCGCTGCGAGGACCAGGGCGAGTCGGGCGGATCGCATCACCATCTTTAGGATCGGTCAGGCGCGCACGGCCAACAGGGCCGAAAGGATCGTTCGGCCGTCGGTGCCGCCGAGCAGCTCGTTGGTGGCGCGCTCGGGGTGCGGCATCATTCCCAGTACGTTGCCGCCCTCGCTCAGGATTCCCGCGATGTCGTCGAGCGAGCCGTTCGGGTTGGCCTCGGGCGTGCGCCTTCCGTCGCGGTCCACGTAGCGGAACGCCACGAGGTCGCGGTCCTGCAGGCGCTTGAGGGTGTCCTCGTCGCACAGGTAGCGGCCCTCTCCGTGCGCGATGGGGATCGCGATCGGCCGGTCGGGCACTCCGCGCGTCCAGAGGCTGGAGCGGTTGCCGGCCTGCAGCCAGACCGTCTTGCAGACGAACTTCTCGGAGAGGTTCCGCATCAGCGCGCCGGGCAGCAGGCCGGCCTCGCAAAGCACCTGGAACCCGTTGCACACTCCGATCACGGGGCGGCCCTCGCGGGCGAACCGACGCACCTCGTCCAGAATCGGCGCGCGGCTGGCGATCGCGCCGCAGCGCAGGTAGTCGCCGTAGGAGAAGCCGCCGGGCAGGAAGACGGCGTCGAAGCCCGCAAGATCGCGGTCTTCGTGCCAAGCGTAGTCGGCGGCGATGCCCAGGTCGTCCCTCAGGCTGTGGAGCGCGTCCTGGTCGCAGTTGCTGCCCGGGAATCGGACGACGGCCACCCTCACGGCTCGACCTCGATCGTGTAGTCCTCGATCACTGGGTTGGCGAGCAGCTTGTCGCACATGGCGCGCACGCGGGCCTCGTCGTACGTCTCCAGCTGCAGGCGGATCACCTTCCCGATCCGCACGTCCTTCACCTCGTCGAACCCGAGCTTGACCAGCGAGCCGGCGACCGTGCGGCCGGCGGAGTCGAGCAGCGAGGGCTTCAGAGTGACGGTCACGCGCACGGTCGTCATGCCCCGATTGTGGCACGTGGCGCCGCGCTTCTTCCGGCCGCGGCGATTCGGGTTAGAATAGGCGCCGGGGGTTCGACCCGCCAAGGAGAGGGAAGATGCTGATCGGTCCAGAGGAATGCCGCAGGGTGGGCGAGCGGGTGTTCTCGCTGACGGACGCCGACGACGCCGTGGTGAACATCGGCCACTCGCGGGAGGCGTTGACGCGCATCGCCAACAACGCGATCGTGCTGAACGTCTTCACCGAGTCGCGCTCGCTGCAGGTGACCGTGGCCTACGGCAGCCGCAAGGGCTCGGCTTCGTGCGACTCTCTGGACGACGATGCCGTCGAGGCGGCGGTCCGCCGCGCCGAGGAGGTGGCCCGCGTGTCCCCGCCCGACCCCGAGTTCCTCCCGTCCCTCGGCCCGCAGGAGTACGTGCCGGTGCAGGCGTGGTTCGAGAAGACCGCCACGCTCGACGCCGAGGACCGCGCCAGGCTCGCGCTGCGGCTGATCGCGCCGGCCAAGGAGCGGGAGCTGCGGCTCGCCGGAACCGTGGAGACCAGCGAGTCGGCGCAGTGCGTGATGACCAAGAACGGCGCCTTCGGCTACCACCCTCGGACCGACGCACAGATCGGCTGCACCGTGACCGCGCCGGACAGCAGCGGATGGGCGCGCGACGTCACGGTTGACATCGACCGCATCGACCCCGAGAAGCTCGGCCAGGCCGCGGTGGAGCAGGCGCTGAAGTCCGCGAGCCCGAGGCCGCTGGAGCCCGGACGCTACGACGTGGTGCTGATGCCGGCCGCCAGCGGGCACCTCGCCGAGTACCTCGTCTGGTGGGCGGACGCCCGCACCACGCTGGAGGGGCTCACCTACCTTTCCGACCGCTTCGGCCAGAAGCTGTGCGGCGACGAGATCACCATCTACTCCGACCCCTCCGACCCCCGCCTGCCCTCGTGTCCGTTCGACGGCCAGGGCCTCCCCCGGCGCAGGGAGGTCTGGATCGACAAGGGGGTGTTCGGGCAGATGGTTTGGGACCGTTGGACCGCCGCGCAGAACGGCCGCGAGCCGGTCGCCCGCCCAGGCTCGACGATCATGGAGGGCACCGACAAGACGGCCGCGGACCTCATCCGCACCGTCGAGCGAGGCGTGCTGGTGACGCACTTCTGGTACGTGCGCTCGGTCAAGGCCGACGAGACCTTGGTGACCGGCATGACCCGCGACGGCACGTTCCTGATCGAGGACGGCGAGATCGTGGGAGGCGTGCGCAACATGCGCTGGAACGACTCGTGCCTGGGGATGCTTCAGCGCACCGTGGCGATCGGCAAGCCGGGCTCCTGCGCGGACGTCGAGCTGATGCCCAGCCTCTACCCGCCGATCGTCGTCAAGGACTGGAACTTCGTGGCCACGACCGACTTCTAGCCGGTCGACCAGCCGCGGTTGAAGCGCTCGCGGGCCGAGACGGCGCGGTCGATCAGGTCCGGCCCGCCGGACGTGCTGATGTGGCCGACCCGGCCGCCGGGGGCGTCGTTGCCGTACCAGTGCACGCGAACCGTCGGATCGTGCAGGGCCGCCCGCAGCGCCCGGCGCAGGTCGCCCGGATCCTCGCGGCGGTAGAGCGACGCCGTGCAGACCGGAAGACCGTCCGGCAGGGCGGGAGTTAGCCCCACGGCGATGCGCACGAGCTGCTCGAACTGCGAGACGCCGCCCCAATCCAGCGTGTGCAGCCCAGAGCCGTGCGGACGGGGGACGATCTTGTCGACCAGCAGCTCCGCTCCGTCGTTCTCGAACAGCGTCACCGCGAACAGGCCCTCCCCGCCGACCGCCCGCACCGCCTGCAGGGCGACCGGCGCGGCGTTGGCCCGTCCCGGAAACACGAGGTCGCACACGTGCTGCGTCTGGAAGGTCTCCATCGTGGGGAAGCAGCCGGCGCCCTCCGGGCTGACGTAGACCACCGTCGCCAGCTCTCGCATGTAGGGTACGAACGGCTCGGCCATCCATCCCCCGCCGTGCCACAGCGGCCGCAGGGCCTGCAGCTCCGAGGGGTTCCTCGCGAACCGCACGGTCTTGGCGCCGCCCATCGACCCCAGCCGCGCCTTGACGGCCATCGGAAAGCCGATCTCCTCCACCGCCCTCTGGCCGTCTCCCTCCAGCGGCACGGCGCGCACCGTGGGCACCCCGTCGCGCAAGAACACCGCCTTCTGAAGCAGCTTGTCCTCGACGACCTCCAGACACTCCGGGTGCGGCAGGATGCGGCTCGGCGGAACGCCCGCGGCCTCGCATGCCTGGCGCAGGGTGGAGGCGGGCAGCTTGTCCGTGAGCACGACTCGGCCGCACGCGGAGACCAGATCCAGCGCGTCGGCCAGGCCGCGCGCTGGAGCTTGGCGCACGCTCAGGCCAAGCTCGCTGGCCGCCAGCGCGACGTAACGCGCCATCGGGCCGCTGCCCAGAATTCCAAGATCGGCGAGGCTCACGGATCGACCACTTGCTCGGGACGTACTTTCAGGGTACCCGCAGTGGGCAGGTCCCGCTTGCGGATGACCCCGATCAGCTCGGTTCCGGCGACCCTCGCCCCGCGGCGCGCCGACTCGGCCCGCACCCAGCCCACGATCGGGTCCACCGGCGTGACGTCGGGCATCGTCAGGTTCATGCTCACCTGCGACAGGCCGCGGCTCGCCAAGGGCAGGCCCAGCGCCCGGACGCCCAGGAAGCGCGCGTCGCCCTCGGCGCGGAGGCTGCGAATCCGCCGGGCGAGCTCCTTGGCCACGTCCGGCTCGGGCCGATCCAGATTCACGTTCATCGCGATCAGGAACTCCCGAGCGCCCACGACCGACACGCCCAGGCGCGGGTGCGCCTCGTCCGGGCCGAAATCGGGGCTCAGCTTGCGACCGAGCAGCGCGCCGAAGCCGCCTCGGCGCAGGGCGGGGAGCTCCGCCTCGTGGCGGCCTCGCTCCGACTTCTCGTAGAGGAACACCGGCACGCCGAACCGCTCGGCCATCCGCTCGGCGAACTGGAGCGACAGGGCGATCGCCGGCTCCATCGGCTCGCCCGGCAGGGGAACGAACGGGCATACGTCCAGCGCGCCGATCCTGGGGTGCACGCCGACGTGGCGGTTCAGGTCGATCCGGTCGAACGCGAGCTCGCACAGACGGAGCAGAACCTCCGGCAGACGGTCGGCCTCGTCCGTGAAGGCGGTGACCGTCCGGTTGTGGTCGGGGTCGCTCTCGGCGAAGTGCACGCGGGCCCCGGATTGTTCAAGGACCTCGCGCATGCGCCGAAGCAGGTCGCGGTCGCGGCCGAACGACCAGTTGGGCACGGTGATCAGGCGCACCTACAGCCCCAGGATGTTGTAGCCGTTGTCGATGTACAGCACCTGGCCGGTCACGCCGCGGCTCAGGTCGCTCAGCAGGTACAGCGCGCTCGACGCCACCTCCGGCTGGGCGAACGGCCTCTTCAGCGGAGCCCGCTCGTGGACCAGGTCGATCATCGACGAAAGGTTGCGCACCCCGCGCGCCGCGACGGTGTTGATCGGCCCCGGCGACAGGGCGTTGATGCGCACGCCCTTGGCCCCGAGGTCGACGGTCAGGTAGCGCACGGCGGATTCCAGCGCCGCCTTGGCCACGCCCATCACGCCGTAGCCAGGCACGGCGCGCACGGATCCAAGGTAAGTGAGGGTCACCACGCTGCCGTCCTCGTTCAGGATCGGCAGGAGCGTCTGGCACAGCTTGATCAGGCTGTAGCACGAGACGTCCATCGCGATGCGGAATCCCTCCCTGGAGACGTCGAGGAACGCGCCCTGCAGGTCCTCCTTCGGCGCGTAGGCGGCGGAGTGGACCACGAAGTCGATGGTGCCGAGCTTGGCGCGGATGTCCTCCCTCAGCGCCTCGAACTGCTCGTCGTAGCTGAAGTCGATCTGCAGCGGGACGTAGCTGGCGTTGCCCTCGATGAGACGGGCCACCGTGTCCGCGGTCCGCTCGTTCTGCGCGCCCACGCCGACCTTCGCCCCTTGGCCGGCCGCCGCCTCGGCGATCGCCCAGCCGAGGCTCCGCCCGTTGACCACGTTCAGAACGACGCCGCGCTTTCCCTCCAGAAGCATACGGGGGGCATTATGGCCCATCCGGCAGATTAGGGAACCGGAGACCCAGCCGCTCGGTCAGCAAGCGGGCCGCCTCGCGCACGGTCTCCGTTGGGGTCGGCCTCAGCGGGAGCCGCACGGCTGGGTCGGGCAGCACGCCCATCGCGTGCAGCAGCGCCTTGCTCAGGGCCGGCTGGGGATGCGAGCGCAGGAACCGGATGCAAGGCAGGACCAGCTCGAACTTGGCCTCGGCCGATTCGCGGCTCCCGCTCCACTCCGCGACGATGGCGCACAGCCACGGGGCCAGCACGTTCGCCACGCCGCTGATGGTGCCGGACCACCCGTGCCGGAGCGCCTCCAGAAGCAGCGTCTCGTCGCCGACGAACGCAACCCGCCCGTCGCCGATCGCCTGCCGATAGGCCGACAGGTTGGCGGGGTCGCCGCTGCTGTCCTTCACGCCGACGAACCGCTCCAACCGGGCCAGGCGCGCCAGCGTCTCGGGCTGGATCGCCCTTCCGGTTCGCTGGGGAAAGTTGTAGACGACCACGTCGGCGGGCGAATCGGCCACCACCGCCTCCAGCCAATCGGCGATCGCGTCCTCCGGAGCCTCCCGGAAGTAGCTCGGGGGCATCAGGAGCACCCCGTCCGCACCCAGGGCCGCCGCCTGGCGCGTGGACCAGCGCGCCTCCTCCAGGCTGCTGGTGGCCACGCCCAGCACCAATCCCAGCCGCCCGCGGGCCGGGGCTGCGTCGCGCAGCAGGTCGCGCTTCTCGGGGGCGCTCAGCGAGGGGCCCTCGCCGTTCGTTCCGGCCAGCACCGCGCCCCGGCAGCCAGACGCCTCGAACCACGCCAGCAGCCGCGCCTGCCCCGCCGGATCCGGGCGCCCGCCCGCCCCCAGCGCGGTCACGGACGCCGGCCAAACTCCGCCTTCGACCATGGCCCATTCTGCTACAATCCGGCGGATGCAGACTGATTGGGGCGCCTGGGCCGTGGCCAGTCTGGCTCTGGTCCTCGGGAACGCCCTGTTCGTCGCGACGGAGTACGCCCTGATCTCGGCGCGCCGAAGCCGGATCGCGGCCCTGGCCCGCCGGGGCGACCCCGCCGCGAGGCGGCTGCAGGCGGCCCTCGAGGACCTCTCCACCCCGGTCGCGGGCATCCAGATCGGCGTCACTCTCACCGGCGTGGGGGCCGGCGTGGTGACCGAGCCGGTGGTCGGCGACGCGCTCCGTCGGGCGCTGGGCGGCCTGCTGCCTCTTCCGCTGGTGTCGATCCTCAGCGTTCTGCTCGTGTCGCTGTCGCTCGTGATCGCCGGCGAGCTGGTGCCCAAATACCTCGCCCTGCGCTACGCCGACCCGATCGCGCTGGCCGCCATCCGTCCCCTGGCGCTCTTCGTGGCGGTGTTCCGGCCCTTGGTGGCCCTGACGCGGTGGGTGGCGCACTCCGTCCTCCGGCTCCTCGGCGTTTCCCCCGAGGACGACGGCGCGGCCGCGATGACCAAGGACGAGCTGGCGCTGCTGGTGCGCGCGGGCGCCGAAGCCGGCGAGATCGCGAAGGCCCACGCGGACGTGGTCGCCAAGAGCCTGAACCTGGACCTCCTGACCGCGGAGGACATCATGGTGCACCGGATGGACATCCGCTGGATCCCGGCGGACCTGGACGCGGAGCAGGCCCGGCGGCGGCTGGCGGAGATCCCGTTCTCCCGCGTGCCCGTTTGCGGGGAGGACATCGACGACATCGTGGGCATCCTCTACCTGCACGACTTCGTGGCGCACATGGACGACCGGCCGCTCGACCTGCGCGCGCTCGCCCGCCCCGCCGTGTTCGTCCCCGAGAACCTCTCGCTCGACCGCATCGTCGCCCGCATGCGCGAGGAGCGCACGCAGCTTCTGATCGTGACCGACGAGTACGGCGGCACCAGCGGGCTGGTCACGCTCGAGGACGTCGTGGAGGAGGTGTTCGGCGACCTCGAGGATCGGCTCGAGAGCGAGAGGCCGGCCATCGAGTTCCTGCCCAGCGGCCGCGTCTCGGTGCGGGCCGACGTGCGCATGGACGAGCTCGCCGAGGCGCTGGGCGTCGAGACGCAAGGAGAGCCCTGCACCGACACGCTGGCGGAGGTGGTCGTGAACGCCCTGGGGCGCGTGCCCTCGGTCGGCGACCGCGTGAGGACCGAGCTGGGCGTGCTGCGCGTGGACAACATGGCCCGCCGGAGGATCACTCGCCTTTCGCTCCTCCGAAGATAGGTTCGTTGGTTAATAGAAAGTTAGCTTTCTGTCAAGGTTTCTTTAGGTTCAGCCTCGGCAGACCCCGCGGGGTTGCATCCTCTGGGTGTAGGCCTTTGGGCCTGGTGTGAACCATGAAGAGAGCCTTCACCCTCATCGAGCTGCTCGTCGTCATCGCGATCATCGCGATCCTCGCCGCCATCCTGTTCCCGGTCTTCGCGCAGGCCAAGCAGGCCGCCAAGAAGTCGGCCGACCTGTCCAACGTGAAGCAGATCGGCACGGCCATGGCGATGTACCTCGGGGACAACGACGACACGTATCCCCAGTCGTACTACTACAAGAACGACCAGAACTCCTCAGGAGGCTACGTCCACTGGACGGGCACGATCCTCCCCTACGTCAAGAACCTGAACATCTTCATCAGCCCGGGCGACAAGATCGGTGGATTCGCGCCGACGAACTACTCGCTCGCCTCCAAGAACAAGGGCTGGGGCTGGCCCTCTGGTCAGACGCCCCAGTACGACGCCGACATCGACGTGCAGGCGCCGCGCCTGTCGTACATCGGCAACAGCCTGCTGATGCCCCGCAAGCGGAAGTCCGCCGACCCGATGGGCGTGACCACCGCCACGGCGATCGAGGAGGTCGGCCAGATCATCCTGTTCGGCGCGATGACCGAGTACGCGGCCTGCATCAACGGGTCCTCGGTCGCTTCGGGCCAGGCGTACAAGACGCACCGCCCGGCCAACGCGATCCTGCTGGAGGACAACGGCGCGCCGTTCCACGGCGAGGCCGTCGACCAGGTCGGTCGGCCCTACTACTGGGCCATCAGCTACCAGCGCGCGATGGCCGATATCGAGTCCTGCAAGAGCGGCACGCCGGCGATCGGCCTCTCGCACATCACCTACATCACGCCGGACCGCTTCGGCAAGGGTTCCAACTACACCTACGCGGACACGCACGCCCGCTTCGCGACCCTGCAGGACACGCTCAACCCGAGCCGATTCCAGTGGGGCAAGCGCGCCTACACCGCGGGCGGCGGACTGGTGCTGAAGCCCGGCACGACCGAGCCGGTCGAGTGATGGCGCTGGGCGGAGTCGCCTGAACCAACCTCCATGGAGGGCCGGTGGGGCCTGCAGCCCCCCGGCCCGATCTCTTTGCGGTTCGTTCGGCGCGCTTCGGCGCGCCTTCGGCGGCCCGGCTTCCCGCTTGTGCGCGGTGGTGCGCCGGCTCCGGCGGGAAGAGGCTGAGTCCGCGTGGCCCCGTCGGGGGTCGGGAGGCGCCCAAGACCCGTGGGTCGGACGGGCCTCGGGCGCCTCGGTCAGTCCGTGCCGCCGGTCTGCGCGGCGGACGGCATCCTCGAACCCATCTCCTGCGCGGCTGCCTTCTCCCTCTCCTTGGCTCCTTCGATCTGCGACCGGGCGCTCTCCGGAATCTGCCGGATCACCTCCGGTCTCGGCTTGGGCGGCACCGCGCCCATGTCGGGGGAGTTCTGATCTTGGCAGCCGGCGACGCTCCAGAGGCCGAGGGCGACGATCCAGATCCTAGTCTTGGCCATAGCAGGCGTTCCCAGGGGTCCAGAGCCAGTCGTCGTTCTGGCCGCCGACCGAGCTGAAGCCCGGCGTGTACAGGTGCCGGCACCAGTTCAGAGTCCCCTTCTTCAGACTCGACACGTGCCCGTCGGCCCAGCCGATGTTCGCGGATTCGTTGTAGCGGTAGCGGATGAGCTTCCAACCGATCTTGCCGTCCGTGTCGCGGTTGTCGCCCTCGTACCGGGCCGCGCCGTCTGGCAGCCAGACGATCGGCCAGCTCCAGTCGCAGTAGGTCCAAAGCAGCGTCTCGATTCCGCCGGCTGCCCCTGCGTTCCAGTTCGGGTTGATGCCGATGGTGGAGACCATGACCGTTCGGCTGATCTTGTCCAGCTGGGACGGGCCGTGAGACGCCACGAAGACCCCCGGGTTCATCCAGTGGTACTCGGGAGGCATCAGGCTCTCACTGGCGCCGTAGCCGTTGTAGGCGTTCGGCGGCTCCGACGGGCTTCGCCAGATTCCACCCTTCATGAAAGGGATGCCGGGCGCGTACTGGCTCTGGCCGTTCTTCACGTACGGCGCGACGCCTTCCCGCCAGGTGAACCAGTAGCTCGGGGCGGAGGGGTTCGGGTAGTAGCCCCGCGGGAAGAGGTCGTCGTAGTCGTTCGTGTACATGAGAACAGCGAGCGCGATCTGCTTCACGTTGGACAGGTCGGCGGACTTCTTGGCGGCCTGTTTGGCCTGCGCGAAGACCGGGAACAAGATGGCGGCGAGGATCGCGATGATCGCGATGACGACGAGCAGCTCGATCAGGGTGAAGGCTCGCTTCGGTTTCATGGGGTCGTCTCCTTCGACGTCGGTTTCTGCCCACCGGGGCAGGGGTCATGCGGGGTCGTGGCGGCGCCGCGTTGGGCTCCGCAGGATCGGCGAACAACGAGCGAGGTCGGTAGGACGATGCGTTGAATCCCGTCCGGCGCCTCGCCTCGGATGCGAGAGAGAACCAGCCTCACGGCCCTTTGGGCGCGCTCTCTGGCGTGCTGGTCGATTGTCGTGAGGGGCGGTGCGAGGTAGCCCGCCAGGCTCAGGTTGTCGAATCCCACCACAGCGACGTCGTCGGGCACGCGGACGCCAATGTCGTCCAAGGCTTGCAGCGTCCTTGCCGCCAACAGGTCCTGATAGGCGAACAGCGCCGTGGGCCGGTCCGGTTTGGAGAGCAGAGCCCTGACAACCTGGCGGAGGTCGCCATCCGTCTCGATGCCCGAAACGATGTTGCCGTCCCTCCACATTCCCAGCCGCTCCATCTCCGTGCGGAAGCCGTGCGCCCGGTCGGGTGGCACGACGTTGATGGTGGGAGCGAGCATCGCGATGCGGCGATGACCGAGCGCGGCCAGGTGTCGCACCATCCGGCGCGCGCCCTCGTCGTCGTCGCCGTACACGGCGTCGAACTCCTCCGCATCCTCGGTCCAGCCGATGAGGACAACGGGCGTGCCCCATCGGAGCTGCTGCCTGAGGAGCTCTCTAGCCGCAAGCCCCCGCGGTCCGACCACGACGATCAGGCCGTCCACGCGTTGCTGCGTCAGCTGATGGATGCTCTCGGGTTCGCGAAGGCCATCGGTGCTGCTGACCGACAGGGCGAAACCGTAGTCGTGGGACCTGGCCTCGCAGAGCGCGGCGTCGATGAGCTCCGGATAGTAGGGGTTGCCCACCTCCGGCACGACCAGGCCGATCGTCTGTGTCCGCCGCCGCACCAGGCTCCGGGCGATGTGGTTCGCTTGGTACCCTTGCTCGGCTGCCAGTCGCCGAATCCGGTTCCGGGTTTCCTCGTTGACAAGATCGCTCCCCGCAAGGGCGCGCGACACCGTGGAGCGGGACACCCCCGCCCGACGAGCGATGTCGCCCAGCGTTGCCGGCTTGTCCAAGGATCCTCGGCCTTTGCTCACGATTGCAAATCATGATAACACGGATTGCAATCGTTTGCAAACCCAAACATCGGGGATTTCGCCGCGTGTGCTCTTCGGGGCTCGCTCGACGCCTTCGGCCCTCGTCGCCGAGGATAGGTGCGGGCTCGGATCGCCCGGGGCCGCAGGGAGTCACGCCTTGGGCATGGCCGACGGGCTCTTCCACGGCTGCCGTCGGTGCTGGAGCCTGTGGGCGAGCCTAGCCGCCTTCCCAGTGCAGCTTGAGGCGCTTGGCGATGTCCACCGCGTGGTCCGAGACGTGCTCCAGCGCGTGGAACACCTCCAGAACCCTCACGAGCTGCTCCGTCTCGTTCGGCTCGCCGCGGATCAGGTCGTAGATCCGGCGGCGGTTCTCCACGTACTTGCCGTCGACCTCGTGCTCCTCGGCCAGGATTCGGTCGCACAGGTCCACGTCGAACTCGGAGTACAGGCGGAGCGAGGCGGCGAAGGTGTGCTTGACCATCTCCGCCATCTCCTGCAGGGCCAGCTTCAGCTCTCCGGGGAAGTGGCCGGAGACCTTGAGCGCCCGCTTGGCCAGCTTCACGGCGTCGTCGGCCACGCGCTCGATCTCGCCCATGATGCCGAGCGTGGCGAGGAGCCGCCGCAGGTCCGCCGCGACCGGCTGCTCTTTCATGATGAGCTTGGCCGCGGTCAGCAGCACCTCGCGCTCGGCGCGGTCGACGTCGTCGTCCTGTGCGATCACCCGGTTGGCGGGCCCGGGGTCGTCCTTCAGGGCCGATTCGACCGCCGCCGAGATCATGTCGATCACCTCGGCGCCGGTGCGGAGCACCCGCGCCTTCAGTTCGGTGAGCTCGGCGTCGAAGGTGGGTCGGAACGATGGCATGGTTCTCGCAAGACTACAACAAAAGGACCCGGGAAAGGTTCCCCTCCGGCGTCGGTTTCCCGTACACTAGGACCGCATGGCGCGCCAACGGGATGCTGCCGACGAGACGCAGAGCGAGGCCTACCGGCAACGGGCGTCGCTCCGCAGGCTGTGGCCTGAGCTGAGGCCCTTTCTGGGCCTGCAGCTGCTGTGCGCCGCGCTCACCATCGCCCAGTCGGCCTTCGGCTTCATCCCTCCGAAGATCCTCGGCGACATCGTCAACCAGCTGCAGCGCGGCGAGCCGATCAACGCCGTCGCCTACCTGCTCTGGGTGGTGGGGTTCGCCGTCGGCCAGGGCCTGCTCGGCTACGCGCTCGGCGTGTCGACCGCGACGCTGGGCCAGAGGTTCCTGATCGCCACCCGCCAGAAGCTCTACCGCCACATGCAGTCGCTGCCTCTGGCGTTCTTCGAGAAGAACCAGACAGGCAAGCTCATCAGCAACGTCATCAACGACGCCGCCACCGTCCAGAACCTCATCACCGGCAACCTGAACACGATGCTCAGCGACTTCGTGCAGCTCGTCCTGGTGCTGGTGGTGCTGTTCTGGATCCATCCCGTGCTGGCGCTGCTCAGCCTCTCGATCGCCCCGCTGTACATCTGGAACTTCCTGCGTTTCCGCAAGCCGCTCCAGAAGACCTCCGAGAGCATCCGCGCCAAGCGCGACGTGATGTACGGCGACATGCAGGAGAAGCTCGTCGGCATCCAGGTGGTGAAGGGCTTCGGGCAGGAGCGGTGGGAGGCCCGCACGTTCATGGGCACCACGCGGGCCCTGATGAACCTGAACGTGCTCCAGGCATCGCTGGGCGGAGGGCTGTGGACCATCGCCGACGCGCTGTGCGGCATCGGCCAGGGCTTGGTGCTGTGGTACGGCGGGCGCGAGGTGCTGGCCGGCCGCATGGAGGCCGGCACGCTGGTGATGTTCCTGATCTACTCGATCGGCTACGTCTACGGCCCCATCGTGCGCTTCCTGATCGTCATCGACCCGATCGCCCGCACCCAGGCGGCGCTGAACCGCATCTTCCGCACGCTGGACACCCCGAACACCGTCGCCGACAAGCCCGACGCCAAGCCGATGCCGCCCATCCGCGGCCAGGTGGACTTCGAGAACGTGTGGTTCGAGTACGAGCCGGGCCAGCCTGTGCTCAAGGGCATCGACCTGCACGTCGAACCCGGGCAGATGGTGGCGCTCGTCGGCTTCAGCGGAAGCGGCAAGACCACGATGATCAGCCTGCTCCTGCGGCACTACGACCCGAAGGAGGGCCGCATCCTCGTGGACGGCATCGACCTGCGCGACACCCAGCTCCTCAGCTACCGGCGCCAGCTGGGCGTGGTGATGCAGGAGTCGATCCTGTTCAACACCACGATCCTGGAGAACATCCGCTACGGCCGCATGGACGCCACCGAGGAGGAGGTGTACGCTGCGGCCAAGGCGGCGAACATCCACGACGCCATCCTCTCGCTGCCGGACGGCTACGAGACGCGCATCGGCGAGGACGGCGTCAAGCTGTCGGTCGGCGAGAAGCAGCGGCTCGCGATCGCCCGCGCCCTGCTCGCGGACCCGAAGATCCTGATCCTGGACGAAGCCACGTCGGCGCTCGACTCGCAGACGGAGGCCCTGCTGCAGGCGGCGCTGGACAACCTTCTCAAGGGTCGGACGAGCTTCGTGATCGCCCACCGCCTGTCGACGATCGTCAAGGCGGACCAGATCGTGGTGCTCGAGCAGGGCCGCATCGTCGAGAAGGGCACGCACGCGGAGCTGCTCGAGCACGGCGGCGTGTACGCCAACCTGTACAACGAGCAGTTCCGCGTCGCGCTGCAGTCCGGCGCCGGCTAGCGCCGCCAGACGCTCCTCAGCGGCCAGACCGCGAGCCTGCGCACCCGCGCCTCCCCTCGCACGGCCCGGAGCTCGGATCCGTCCTCCGGTCGAGGCAGGAAGCACGCGGAGAGCGTCGAGGAACCGTCGTCCACGAACGCCTCCACGGAGGCTCGGTCTAGCAACAGGCGGAGGCGGGTCAGCGGGCCGGGACCGAGCGGCGCGCTCCGCCCGGCCAGGCTGGCGGCCCGCTCCGTTCCGTCCAGACGCAGGGCCAGGCCGCGCAGGTCCAGCTCCAGCGCCGCGCCCTTGGGCAGCTCCGTCTCCAGCTCCACGTCGAGCAGCTCGCCCCGGAACTCCAGGGGCGGGCCGCCCTCCTTCAGGACGACGGACGCGTGGCGAATCGGGGTGCCCCGCAGCCGCCGCAGCTCGCGGACCGGCGTGCGGTGCAGCCTCCAGCCGGAGCCGGAGGGATCCCGCCTCAGCGTGAGCTCGGAGGGTACGCCCATCTGCTGCGTGAAGGGCATCCCAGGGTACTGCCCGCCGGCCATCCAGGCGATCTGGATCGTGCGGCCGTCGCCCCGGGGCACGCCGCTGAACGTCTGCACGGCGTAGTGGTTCGGCCCGGCGTCCTGCGGGGCCGGCCCGAACTCCCGGCGGAACTCCCGACCGTCGAAGGTTCCGACCAGGTACCAGCCGTTGGCCGCGGTGAACACCCACCTCCGTTGGCCCGGCTCTCCCTCGACCGGCATCTCGAAGAAGTCGGGGCACTCCCAGCACCCGGGCATCTCGAGGCGCTGGATCTCCTCCCACCGCAGCAGGTCCGCCGAGGCGAAGAGGCCGTAGGTGTGGCCGGTCAGGTACAGGGCCATGATCCATCGGCCCGTCGGGGCGTGGAACACGACCTTGGGGTCGCGGTTCTCTCCGACGACGTGCGCAAGCACGGGGTTGCGCGGGTGCCGGACCCACGTCCTGCCCCGGTCCGAGCTCGTCGCGAAGAACTGGGTGAACCGCTTGCCGGCGCTCTCGGGGGTGATCCCCCCGGCCGCCGTGTAGAAGGCCGCCAGCACCGGCGTGCGCCCCTTGCGGAGGCCCAGAACGTTGCCGGCGTCGACGATCGCCGAGCCGCTCCACACGCTTCCGTTCTCGTCCGGAGACAGGGCCGCCGGCAGATCGGTCCAGTGCAGCAGGTCCCGGCTGACGGCGTGCCCCCAGTGCTTGTCCGGGCCGTCCTCGGGCTGCGGCCGCCACTGGTAGAACAGGTGCCACTCGCCGCCGACGCAGACCAGGCCGTTGGGGTCGTTCAGCCAGCCCGCCGGCGCGGTGAAGTGGAACTGCGGCCGCAGCGGCTCGTCCCTCGGCGGCGCGGCGTCGGACGGCGGCCAGAGCGCGGACACCATCGTTGGCCTCTCACAGCCCGGCGAGGAACTCGAACGTCTTGTCCGAGGCCTCCGCGGGCGTCTCGTGGCCGTAGTCCGGGTAGATCCACATCTCCTTGGGCGCGGTGATCTTGTTGTACGCCGCGAACTGCGTCGACGGCGGGCAGATCGTGTCCATCAGGCCGGTGACGAACGCGGTCTTGGCTCGGATCCGCGGGGCCAGGTGTTGGCAGTCGATGTAGCCCAGGCGCGTGAAGATCTCCCGCTCCCGCTCGTGCGCCGGATCGAAGCAGCGGAAGTAGTACTTCAGCTCATCGTAGGCGTCCTTGGCCAGGTCCATCTCCCAAACGCGCTGGTAGTCGCACAGGAACGGCACGACCGACACGATCCGCTTGACGCGGGGTTCGAGGGCCGCGCAGGCCAGGGTGAGCGCGCCGCCTTGCGAGCCTCCCGTCGCGCCGACGCGATCCGGGTCCACCTCCGGCAGGCCCATGGCGATCCGCGCCGCCTGGGCGCAATCCAGAAAGGCGGCCCGGTAGAACAGATCCTCCGGCCTGCCGTCGAGCCCGCGGACGATGTGCCCCCGGATCGTCATGCCGGGTCGGGGAGTGGGATCCTGGCTGAGGCCGCCTTGGCCGCGCACGTCCAGCGCCAGGGCGGAGAAGCCGAGAGCCACCCACTGGGCCAGGCCGGCCAGCGACCCGGCGCTGCCGGAGTAGCCGTGGAACTGCACGATCGCGGGATGAGGCTCCTGGACCCCCCTCGGCTTCACGTACAGCGCGTGCAGGCGCGCCCCTCCCACTCCGGTGAACCACAGGTGGGCGAACTGCGCGTAGGCCGGCTGGAAGTCGGTCGGGACGATCTCGATCTTCGGGTCGACGGCGTCCAGCTCCGCGAGGGCGGCGTCCCAGTAGGCGTCGAAGTCGTCCGGGCGCGGGTTGCGGCCCTGGTAGGCCCGGAGCTCCTCAACCGGCATGTCGTTGAGCGGCATCTTCTTCCTCCGGGACCATCTTGGCACAAGGCGCCCGGCGGACCGGCGAGCGCGAGCGCGGGACTTTCGCCTTCGGTTTGGAGTAAAAGCAAGCCGATGGCAGAGGATGCGCTGAACCGGGACGTTCCGGCGGATTCCGGCGCCCCGAGCGCTCCGCTCGGGCCCAGACCGGAGCTGCTGCGCATGAGGGGCATCCGCAAGCAGTTTCCGGGCGTCGTGGCGCTGGACGGCGTGGACTTCACCCTGCGCGGCGGCGAGATCCACTCGCTGATGGGCGAGAACGGCGCGGGCAAGTCCACGCTGATCAAGGTGCTCACGGGCGTGTACCCGCCCGACTCCGGCACGATCGAGCTGGATGGCAGGCCGATCCGTCCGCGATCGGCGCACGACGCCGTCGAGCTGGGCATCAGCACCGTGTACCAGGAGGTCAACCTGGTGCCCTACCTCAGCGTCGCCGAGAACTTCGTGCTCGGAAGGGAGCCCCGGCGGTTCGGGAGGATCGACTGGCGCGAGGCCAACCGTCGCGCGGCCGAGGCGCTCGGGCGCCTGGAGGTCCGCGTGGACCCCTCCTCGTCGCTGGGATCGCACTCGCTGGCGGTCCAGCAGATGGTGGCCATCGCGAGGGCCTTGGACCAGAACGCCCGCATCCTGGTGTTGGACGAGCCGACGTCCAGCCTCGACGCCCGCGAGGTGGAGCGGCTGTTCGAGGTCATGCGCCGCCTGCGCGCCGAGGGCCTCGGCATCCTGTTCGTGTCGCACTTCCTGGACCAGGTGTTCGCCGTCAGCGACCGCTTCACCGTGCTGCGCAACGGCAGGCTGGTGGGCGAGATGCCCGCTCGGGGCACCACCCGGCTCCAGCTCGTCTCGCTGATGCTCGGTCGCGACGTGGACGAGGAGACGCTCGCCAAGAGGCCGGATCCCGCGGGTCCCGCGGCGCCGATGGTGGAGGCCCGAGGGCTGGGCCGGAGAGGCTCCGTGGAGGGCCTGGACTTCTCCGTGGCTCCGGGCGAAACCGTCGGCTTGGCGGGGCTGCTGGGGAGCGGCCGCACCGAGTCCGCCAGGCTCCTCTTCGGCGCCGAGCGCGCGGATCGCGGCGACTTGAAGCTGGACGGGCGCAGAATCCGCGTGCGGTCCCCCCGGCACGCGCTGCGCCTGCGGTTCGGGTTCTGCCCCGAGGACCGCAAGACCTCCGGCATCGTGCCGAACCTGAGCGTCCGCGAGAACATCATCCTGGCGCTGCAGGCCCGGCGCGGCTGGCTTCGGCGACTGAGCCTCAGGCGGCAGCGGGAGATCGCCGACCGGTTCATCCGGGCCCTCGGCATCGCCACGCCGGACGCCGAGAAGCCGGTGGGGACGCTCAGCGGGGGAAACCAGCAGAAGGTCATCCTCGCCCGGTGGCTGGCCAGCGAACCCAGGTTCCTGATCCTCGACGAGCCGACCAGGGGCATCGACGTCGGCTCCAAGGCCGAGATCGAGCGTCTGATGGCCGACCTGCGCAGGGAGGGGCTGGCGATCCTGTTCATCTCGTCCGAGCTGGAGGAGGTGGTCCGCAACTGCCACCGGGTGTGCGTGCTGCGGGACCGCCGCCAGGTGGGCCTGCTCGAGGGCGACCGGGTCGATGCCGGCGCCATCCTGCGCACCATCGCGGGAGGAGGCGAGGATGCGTAGGGCGCTGCACCCGACCGTCTGGGCGTTCCTCGCGTGGCTGCTTCTGCTCGGCGTGAACCTGGCCTTCACCCCGGGCTTCTTCTCCATCGAGGTGCGCGACGGGCGCTTCTACGGCAGCCTGATCGACGTGCTGAACCATAGCTCGCCCGTGCTGCTCGCGGCGCTGGGCATGACGCTGGTGATCGCCACCAAAGGGGTGGACCTGTCGGTGGGTTCCGTCGTGGCGATCTCGGGCGCGGTGGCCGCTCTGATGGTGACCAAGGGTCAGGCGCCGCTGCCGACCATCTTGGCGGTGTCGGTGGGAGTGGGGCTGGCCCTGGGCTTGTGGAACGGCCTGCTGGTCTCGGTGTTCGGCATCCAGCCCATGGTGGCGACGCTGGTGCTGATGGTGAGCGGACGCGGCATCGCCCAGCTGCTCACCGACGGCCAGATCATCACGTTCCAGGATCCGGGGCTGGCCTCGGTGGCCGGCGGATCCCTGCTCGGGTTGCCGAACCCCGTGGTCGTCGCGGCGTGCGGGCTGGGGGTGGTTGCGGCCCTGGCGCGCTGGACCGCGTTCGGCACGATGGTCGAGTCGGTCGGCGACAACGAGAGGGCCGCGCACCTGGCCGGCGTTCCCACGCGCTGGGTCAAGCTGGGCGCCTACGCCGTGTGCGGGGTGGGCTCCGCGATCGCCGGCCTGATCGTGTGCAGCTACACGAAGGCCGCGGACGCGAACAACGCCGGCCTGTACCTCGAGCTGGACGCGATCCTGGCCGTGGTTGCGGGCGGCACGGCGATGACCGGCGGGCGGTTCACCCTGGTCGGCACGGTGGTCGGCGCACTGATCCTGCAGACGCTCACCACCACGATCCTGACCAAGGGCGTGCCGGTGCAGTGGACGCTCGTGGTCAAGGCGGTGGCGGTGCTCGTGGTCTGCCTGCTCCAGTCCGATCCGTTCCGGCGGACGGTGCTCTCCAGGAGGTCGGCGGCGTGAAGGCGTTCCGCAGATCCAACCTTCCGGTCTGGGCGACCCTGGTCGTGTTCGTGCTGGCGGTGACGGCGGCTTCGTTGCGCTACGAGCACTTCTTCAGCTTCGACGTGTTCCTGAACCTGTTGCGGGACAACGCCTTCCTGGGCTTGGCGGCGATCGGCGTCACGTTCGTGATCCTCTCCGGCGGCATCGACCTGTCGGTCGGCGCGATGATCGGCTTCGTGGGCGTGTTCTGCGCGACGCTGATGAACGCCGGGGTGCCCGGCTCGGCGGCGATCCTGCTCGCGCTGGCGGTGGGCACGCTCGTCGGTCTGGGCATGGGGTCGCTCGTGGCGTTCTACGACCTGCCTCCGTTCCTCGTGACTCTCGCCGGGATGTTCCTCCTTCGCGGGATGGCCCTCGTGATCAGCATGGAGGCGCTTCGCATCGACGACCCGCTGTTCCAGGCCTTGGGCCACTCCAAGTGGGTCGCGCCGGGCTTGCTGATCGCGGTGCTGCTGCTGGGCGTGTATCTGGCGAACTTCCGGCCGTTCGGTCGGGCGGTCTACGCCGTCGGCGGCAACGAGCAGTCGGCGCTGCTGATGGGCCTGCCCGTGCGGCGCACCAAGGTGCTGGTTTACGGGCTCAGCGGGTTCTGCTCGTCGCTGGGCGGCGTGGTGTTCGCCTTCTACACGCTCTCGGGCAACGCCAATTCGGGCATGACGCTGGAGCTGGACGCCATCGCGGCGGCCGTGATCGGTGGCACGCTGCTCACGGGCGGCGTGGGGCACTTGTTCGGGACCCTGCTGGGAGTGCTGATCCTAGGCACCATCCAGACCGTGATCTCCTTCGAAGGAACGCTGAGCTCGTGGTGGACGCGCATCGCCGTGGGATTGCTGCTGCTGGCGTTCATCGGCCTGCAGAAGCTGTTCCAAGCCGGTCGGTCGGAAACGCCCTGAGCGGGCGCCTCACCGCGCGGGCTTCGGCCCGCCGATGCTCCGGAAGAGGCCCGGACAGGTCGCTAAGCCGCGATCGCGCCCAGCGACTCCCAAGCCGGATCCACGCGGCCGGTGGCCACCTCGCACATCAGCGGCACGATCTGGAGCCGGCCCGACTGAAGCGCGCGGGCCAGCGTGAAGCTCTTGCGCAGCGTGCGCAGGGTGGTCTCCAAGTGCAGCTTGGGCACCTTGCGAGGGTCGATCGCGTGGCTGCCGAACGCCTGCAGGACGCTGGGTTGCAGCAGGCGCAGCACCGCGTGCACGTTGGGGCCCTGCGCCTCCGTCAGCCCCTTCAGGTGCAGCTCCACCGCCGCGCCGAGCAGGCGGCACCCGGTATGGCCGAGCACCGCGATCAGCGGCACTCCGTCCGCCTGCACGGCGTGCTCCAGGGCGCCCACGATGGTCGGCTCGGCGATATGGGCCGGCGTGCGCAGCACCAGCAGGTCGCCGGGAGCGGCGTCGAACAGCAGCTCGGGCGGCACGCGCGAGTCGCAGCAGCCGAGCACCGCCGCGTAGGGCTTGTTCTCCGGGTTGGCGTGCAGGATCGGGCGCAGCCTCCCCTCCAGGTACCTCCTGTTGCCCTCCAGCAGCTTCGCGAGGGCCTCCGACGGGTCCATCCTCGGTGCCATTCCAAGGGGTTTGTTCCACCTCGGGGCCCGGGATCGGAGGCTACTCGCGCGGAAGGAGCGTCGGCGCGTTGGCGAGCGTCCACACCGTGAGGGCGTTGTTCGTGCAGGCCTGGACCAAGTAGTCCGACCGAACCTGGTCGATCCGGTCGTACTGCGTGTGCCAGATCAGGCCGTAGCTGAGGCCTCCTCCCTTGCGCCAGAAGAACGCCGGCACGCCCTTGGCCACGAACGGGGCGTGGTCGCTCCCGCCGGAACGGGTCGGCATGCGGTCCACCACGCGCACCTCCGGCGCCAAGCCGGGGAACTCCTTGGCCACCCGCTCGAAGACCGTCCGGAACAGCGGGGCCTGCTTCTCGGTGCAGGCCACGCCCGCGTCGAACCCTCCGCCCGCGTCCTCCACGAACACCGCGCTGATCTTGTCCAGACTCGCCTCGTTGGCGCGGACGTAGGCGCTCGAGCCGAGCAGACCCTGCTCCTCGCCGGACCACAGGATGAACCGGATCGTGCGCCTCGGCTTCTCCGGGAGGCTGGCCAGCACGCGGGCGACCTCCATCACGATGGTGGAGCCTGTGCCGTTGTCCTGGCAGCCCTGCGAGCCCGGGCCGTCCCAGCTGTCCAGATGCGCGGAGAGGATGACGGCCTCCTCGGACTTTTCCCTCCCCGGAATCTCGGCGATCACGTTGCCGATCGGGCGGTCCTCCTTGGAGAAGCGGTGCACGGAGTTGAACTCCAGGGTCACCGGGGTGCCGAGGGCCAGGAAGTCGAGGATCGCGTCCAAGTCCGACGAGCGCACGAGGAAGAACGGCTTCTGCGGCTTGCTCGGATCCGGGCGACCGGGCCGGCCGTGCGTTTGGATGCGCTCGCTGGAGGTCGCGCGCACGCGGCCCGCGATCCCAGCCTTGTCCAGCAGCTCCTCGACCTCGGCGTTGGGCTGGGCGGTTTGGCCGGAGCCCCGCCCGCCGAGCTTCTCCCGGTACACCACCCACGCGCCGGCGAGGCGATCCTTGACGGCGAGCAGCTCGTCCATCGTGGTCGGCGCCACGACGGCTGGGCCGCGCAGAGGCCCGTCCGTCCCGACGGTCCACGCCATCGCAGTGAACTCCAGCTCGCGCCGCACGGGGGCGACCATCCTGGCGTAGGCGCCGGGCGCGCGGTCGAAGCCGGGCATGGCGCCGTAGGGCTCGAAGCGCACGTTCTTCAGGCCCCAGGCGCGGAAGCGGTCCATCGCCCACCGGGAGGCCTTGTCCAGGTTCTCCGACCCGGTGAGGCGCGGCCCGATCTTCTGGCACAGGTGGCTCAGGTGGCGCATCGCCTGGCTTCTGTTCTTGGCTTCGTCGACGATGCGGTCGTCGACGGTCGCGGAGAGGGAGGGGAGAGCCGCGGCGAGGGCCAGCGCGGCGGCGAGGAGGCGGAACGGCCGGTGCGACATGGGCGCATTATGGGCCAAACGGCGCCGAGGTCCCGTCCCGTATAATGGAGCGTGCCCCCGGTGCACCGCCGCGCTTCGGCGCGACCGTCGCGGCGTGCCCAGAGGGGGAGGGGGCACGAGGGAGCGGGAGGCGATGGTCAAGTACATCTTCGTCACGGGCGGCGTCGTGAGCTCGATCGGCAAGGGCATCGCCGCCGCGAGCCTGGGGAGGCTGCTGCGAAACCGAGGGTTCACCGTCGCCCCGATGAAGCTGGACCCGTACATCAACGTCGACGCCGGCACCATGAACCCGTACCAGCACGGCGAGGTGTTCGTCACCGAGGACGGCGCGGAGACGGACCTGGACCTGGGGCACTACGAGCGCTTCATGGACGTGAACTGCTCCAGCCTCTCGTCGGTCACCACCGGCAAGGTGTACCGGGCCGTGATCGAGGCGGAGCGCCGAGGCGACTACCTGGGCGGCACGGTGCAGGTGATCCCCCACGTCACCAACGAGATCAAGCGCTCGATCATCGAGGTGGGCGAGCGCACCTCGGCCGACGTCGTGCTGGCGGAGATCGGCGGCACGGTCGGCGACATCGAGAGCCTGCCGTTCCTCGAGGCCATCCGCCAGATGCGCAAGGACGTGGGCTGGCAGAACACGCTGTTCGTGCACGTCACGCTGGTGCCCACCGTCGGTCCTTGGCGCGAGATCAAGACCAAGCCCACGCAGCACAGCGTCCACAAGCTGCGCGAGATCGGCATCACGCCCGACGTGCTCGTGTGCCGCAGCGAGGCGCCCATCCCGCCGGACGTGAAGGAGAAGATCAGCCTGTTCTGCGACGTTCCCACGCAGGCCATCGTGGAGTCGCTGAACGCGGAGACGATCTACGAGGTCCCGCTGGTGTACGAGGACGCCGGCCTCGGCGAGTTCGTCGCGGACCGCCTGGGATTGGAGAAGCGCGAGCCCTCGATGGGCGAGTGGCGCAAGCTCGTCAAGGTCCTGAAGAACCCGAAGCGCGAGTGCCGCATCGCCGTGGTGGGCAAGTACACGAGCAACGGCGACGCCTACAAGTCGATCGGCGAGGCGCTGGTGCACGCCGGCATCCCGAACGACGCCCGCGTGAGGGTCGAGTGGATCGAGAGCGACTCGCTGGAGAACGGCGTGCCGCCCGCGGACGCCCTGGGCGGCATGGACGGCCTGGTGGTCGCCCCGGGGTTCGGCGGACGGGGCATCGAGGGCAAGATCCAGGCGATCCGCTACGCCCGCGAGACCGGCCTGCCGTTCCTCGGCATCTGCCTGGGACTGCAGATGGCGGTGATCGAGTTCGCCCGCAACGTCTGCGGCCTGCTGGGCGCCAACAGCGAGGAGATGGACGAGGAGACGCCGCACCCGGTCATCCACCTGCTGCCGGAGCAGAAGCACGTGAAGGCCAAGGGCGCCACCATGCGCCTGGGCTCCTACCCCTGCAACCTCGTCCACGGGACGAAGGCCGCCAAGCTGTACGGCGCCAACCGCATCGCGGAGCGGCACCGGCACCGCTACGAGGTCAACAACGACTACCGCGAGACGCTCATTCAGCACGGCATGGTGGTCTCGGGCGTGTCGCCGGACTACCGGCTGGTGGAGATGATCGAGCTGCCGTCGCACCCGTTCTTCCTGGGCACGCAGGCCCACCCCGAATTCCGGAGCCGTCCGAACCGCCCGCACCCGCTCTTCCGGGGCCTCGTGGCGGCCGCCCTGGAGCGTCGCGCCGAGTCGGCATCCAAAAAGTGAGAAACCGGTCTCCCCGAACGTGGCGGGGGGACCGGCCTCAAGGACCGGGATTCCGGACGGAGCCTACTTGCGGCGCCGGCGCATGGCCGACACGAGGCCCACAGCGAACGGCAGGAAGGCGGCGGGCGACGGAACGGTCGAGACGAGGTCCTGATGGGCCACGCCCTGGTTGTCGCGCACCGACGGGGACTTGTAGTAGTAGTAACCGGCCGACTGCCCCACGCTCCAGGTGAGGAACGTGTTGGCCCACCCGCGCGCGGTCGCGTTGAACTGCCCGCTCGAGTAGAGCTGGAAGCGGTCGGCGAGCAGGTTGTCCGGGTTGCTGTTGGTGTCGTCGTAGGCGACCTCCCACAGCGCGAGCTGCAACCCGGCCATCGCGTCGCGGTCGTCGCGCAGCATCGGGTCACGCACCAGGTTCACCAGGTAGCCGGCACGCCCATGGGCGTAGAACTTGGAGTATTGAACCGGGCCGGGAACGAGTCCCTGGTTGACCTCGACGCACAGGAAGTTGGTGTTCAGAACGCCGTCCTCGAGCGCCTTCATCCGGGCCGCCTGGGTCAGGTAGTCCTGCGGGGCCGGGGAGGTGGTGTCGCCCTCGTCCACGATCACGCGGCCGTACACCCAGTCGGTCGCGGCGAACGTGGGACCATCGCGCTGGATGGAAACGTCCTTGATGTAGGACGTGGCGTCCTTCTGAAACAACGAGACGTAGGGAGCGGCGGCAGCCACCCCGGCAACGGAGATTAGGGCGAGCACGCCCAAACTGCGGATCATCATGTTTTCAACCTCGACTTTCGAATCACACGGCCAATGAGGCCTTCCAACGAACGGCTGGGGAGCCGCCCCCCCGCGACCCTCTCGGGCTACGGAGCTCCGGACTTCCTCGCCAGACCGGCCCACGTTGCCGATCCAAGCAACAGTATAAGGGCAACTGGGAGACACCGATGGGTTCTTGTGGGGATCAGGGCACAAAGTCCCGAGCCGAACGCCTGAAAGCCCTCGCCCTTGAGCAGGGCTTCGACCGCGCCGGCGTCGCCGTCTCGCTCCGACCGGAGGCCTGGCTGGCCTACCAGGCGTGGCTGTCCGCCGGCCTGCACGGTTCCTTGGGCTACATGGCCGCCCGGAGCGAGGAGCGCCGAGGCCTGGAGGCGATTCTGCCGGGCGCGCGCTCCGTGCTGATGGTGGCGCTGGGGTATGCCCAACCGCCCGAGGTTCGGCCGGGATGGCCGCGGGTGGCTCGGTACGCCCTCGGGAGGGACTACCACAAGGTGGTCCGCTCCAGGCTGCGCCGGGTGGCCGCCCGTGCCTCGGAGGAGTTCCCCGGGGAGCGGTTCCGGCCGTTCGTCGACTCCGCCCCCGTTCTGGAGAGGGCTTGGGCCCAGGCCGCAGGCCTGGGCTGGTTCGGCAAGAACACGTGCCTCATCGACTCGCGCTTCGGCAGCTGGTTCTTGATCGGCGGCCTGGCGACGACGCTCGAGCTGGAGCCGGAAGTCCCCACCGAGGGCGGATGCGGCACGTGCGTCCGTTGCATCGAGGCCTGCCCGACCGGTGCGATCGTTCGGCTCGGAGAGCGCTGGGCCGTGGACGCCGCGCGGTGCGTCAGCACGCTCACCATCGAGCTCCGCAGACCGTTCGAGCCCTGGGAGGAAGAAGCTGTGGGCGACTGGACCTTCGGCTGCGACGTCTGCCAGGAGGTCTGCCCGTTCAACCAACCCCGGTCCAGCCAGCCGGAGCGGGCCCGAACGACCGCCGTCCCGGACTTCCTCTCCGTGCGTCGCTGGCCCAGCCTGGGGGAGATCGCCGCGTGGACTCGCGAGGAGTGGGACGAGGCGACGCGGGGCTCGCCGGTCCGGCGCGCGGGCTATGAGGGTTTGTTAAGGAACGCAAAGGCGAACCTCAGGAACCTGCGAGCGGAGGACGCCGGGCGTCAAAATGGCGCCGATGGCTGATCGGGTTGTGGTGACGGGCGCCTCTGGGGGCATCGGCTCCCGCTTGGTGGCTCGGCTGGCGGAACGGGGCTACGACGTGCTCGGCTTGGATCGGAAACCGCCGAGCGACCGGCGCTTCGCCTGGGCCTACGCGGACCTTTCGGACCGGGAACACGTGATGCGGCACTTGGACGGCGCCAAGGCGGTGATCCACCTGGGCGAGTTCACGTTCGTATGGGGTCCATGGCCGCCGGACGAGGTGTACGCCGCCAACGCGCGCATCGCGTCCACGGTGTTCCAGACTGCGGCCTCGCTCGGTGCGGAGCGGATCCTCTATGCCAGCTCGGCGCAGGTGTACGGCTCCTGGGGGTCCGACGAGCCGCTGGCTCCCGAGCGCCTGCCGGTCGACGAGGCGCAACCGCTCCGCCCCCGCAACGCCTACGCCGCGAGCAAGGTGGCGAACGAGGCCTATCTGGGGATGCTCGCCGCCACCAACCCTGGGCTCTCGCTGGCGGCTCTGCGCTTCCCCTGGGTGCTGGGATCCTGGGGCTCCTGGGAGGAGATCGTCTCCCGCCTGCGAGAGCGCCGGGAGGCCAGGGACGGGTTCTGCACCTACGTGCACGTGAACGACGCGGCGGAGGCGTTCCGCCTCGCGCTCGAGCGGACCCCGGTCGGGTTCGAGGCCTACAACGTGTTCGCGGAGGACCTGTTCAACCTCGTTCCCACGCGGGAGTACCTGAGCGCGATCTGGCCGCACCTGGAGCTGCCTCCGGGCTTGGAAGGGCACGCCTCCTTCGTGGACTGCTCCAAGGCGGAGCGGATGCTGGGCTGGCGGCCGGCGTGGTCGGTCCACCGGGCGCCGCCGGCTCCGTGACGACGCGACCCTGTGCCAAGATGGGGCCGTGCGGAGTGTCCCTGCAAGGCTCGGTTTGGCGTGGCTGCTCGGCCTGACTGCGGCCGAGGCCGTCGGCAGCGAGATCATCGAGAACCCGACCTACACCGGCCCGAAGACGACCGTCACCTACGCGATGTGGGGCGGCGCTGGCGAGGTGAAGTACGCCCGGGAGATCTGCCGCAAGTTCGTTGAGGCGAACCCGGACATCCGGGTCGACGTGTCGGTGTATCCGTGGGGCCAGTACTGGGCCAAGATCCAGACCCAGACCGCGGGCGGCATCGCGCCCGACGTGATGTCGTTCTACAGCGGCGCCGTAGGCGTTTGGGCCTCGCGCGGCGCGCTCCTTCCGCTCGACCGGTTCCTCGAGGGGTCCGGCATCCGCAAGGAGGAGTTCCACGCCGTCGCCCTGCGCAACATGACCTGGAACGGCAGGCTGTACTGCATGCCGCTCGAGCTTCCCATCTGGACGCTGGCCTACAACAAGGACCGCCTGGAGGAGAGCGGCATCCCGCGCTCGCAGTGGCCCAAGCCCACCGAGCCGCTGACGTGGGACCAGTTCCGCGCGCTGGCCAAGCGGCTGACCCTCCGCAGGCCGGACGGGACCTTCGCGCAGTACGGCATGTCGGCGGGCAACAACTGGGACCGCGTGATGATCGGCATGTACGGCGGGTACTTCACCGACCGCCGCATCCAGCCCACCCGCCCGACCGTGGTCGGCAACGAGCCGCTGAAGCGGGCGGTCACGGAGCTGTTCCTGAGCCAGTACGCCGATCGGTGGACGCTGGGCGCCGTTCCGCTGAACGCCGGCTCCTTTGCCAGCAGCCACGACATGCTTCTGGCGACCAACCGCTTCGCCATGTCCGTCGTCGGGCCTTGGGCGCTCAAGCCTCTGGTGGATCAGAAGGCGAGGATCGGCCTGGCCCCGATGCCGCGCAACGTCGTGCCGATCCAGGAGGCCAACGCCAACGGGGTGGGCATCAACGCCTTCACCAAGCACCCCGACGCCGCGTGGAAGCTCGTGCGGTTCATGGTCACGCCGGAGATCCAGCGCATCTTCGGCTCGAACCTCAAGGGCGTGCCCGCGCTCAAGGAGGCCGCCGACAGCCTCGTGAACAACATCTACGGCATCGAGGGCTGCGAGGCCTACCTGCACGACCTGGACGTCGCGCAGCCGATGCTGACCACGGACAACACCTATCTGCAGAGCGCCTACGACAAGTGGTGGAGCAAGCTCGAGCAGAAGCTGGACACGGAGTACGACCGCCGGCTGAACGAGGCCCGCGGCGGCCGGAAGGCGCTCTCCAACGCCGAGTACGCCGCCTTCGTGCGCGGCATGGACCGCTTCGTGCGCCAGGCCGTGGACGAGGCTTGGCCGGAGCTGGACGCCGCGCTGCGGGACGCCTTCGAGCGCGCCGCGCCCCGAGAGTACGGCCCGTTCGTGCGCTATGTGCTTCCGGCGCTGGTGTTCGCCGGGTTCCTCGCGGGGGCCGTGGGCTACGTGCGGTGGGTCCGGCGGAACAGCAAGCCCGTGGGCGGCGGCCTCCGACAGAACAACCTCGCCGGCTACCTGTTCGTGTCGCCGTGGCTGTTCGGGTTCCTGTGCTTCGTGCTCGGCCCGATCCTCGCCTCGATCTTCCTCTCGTTCACCAAGTGGAACATGATCGCTCCGCCGAACTGGGTGGGGTTCGAGAACTACCTCGGCCTTCTGCAGGACGAGCGCTTCCGGATCGGCCTCAAGAACACGCTCCTGTACGCCGCGTTCGTGATTCCGATCTCGCTGTTCGGCGGTCTGCTCACGGCCGGCCTGCTCACGACGCGCATCAAGGGCGCGGACACCTTCAAGGCGATCCTGTACTTCCCGGCGCTGTTCACCGGCGCGGAGGCCGCGGTGCTCTGGGTGAACATGCTGAACAAGGAGTACGGCGTGCTGAACTACGTGCTCAGCTGGTTCGGCGTCCAGCCGGTCAACTGGATGGACGAGGCGCACGCGTTCTACTCCGTGATCCTGATGAACGTGTTCTGGATCGGCGGCGCGATGATCATCTACTACGCCGGGATGAAGCAGATTCCCGCCGCCCTCTACGAGGCCGCCGAGCTGGACGGCGCCGGCCCGCTCCGCAAGTTCTTCAGCGTCACCATCCCGATGCTCTCGCCGGTGATTCTGTTCATGGTGGTGATGACCACGATCGGCGCGTTCCAGGTGTTCACGCCCGCGCTGTTCTTCGCCAGCTCTTCGGCGGCGATCGGCGAGCCCGGCGACGCGCTCCGGTTCTACGCCGTGAACATCTACGACGAGGCGTTCAACAACCTGCGCATGGGCAACGCCTGCACCTACGCGCTCGTGCTGTTCCTGATCATCTTCTGCATCACGATGGCCCAGATGAAGCTTTCTCGCCGGTTCGTCCACACGGAGGGCGCCTGATGCTCTACCGCTTCCGCCTCCTGCCGGCCTACCTCGCGCTCACGGCGGTCTCGATCCTGTTCCTGTTCCCGTTCTACTGGGTGGTGATCTCCTCGCTCAAGTCGCCGGCGGGCATGGACCTCAAGCCGCCCGCGCTGTACCCGGCCGAGGCGGCCACCGATCGGTTGGAGGCCGGCGCGGACCGGGTGGTGGGGGCCGACGGCCAGCAGTGGCTGCTTCTCGCCGAGTCGCCGGACGTGCTGGCGGGCGGCGAGGAGCCCGGCGCGTACCTCCTGCGCCTCGAAGGTGGCAAGCCCACCCAGCTCGTGGCGTGGTTCCCCCGCACGGCGATCCGGCGCGCCAAGGACGCGGCTCCGGTGACGTTCGAGGACGTCCCTGTGCACCGGTTCGGCGAGGAGGAAAGGCTGCTCGTCGCCAAGGTCGTCCGCCAAAAGGAGGACGGTGGGTTCGACGAGCTGCTGTTCACCGTGCCGCGCGCGGCTCGGCGGCTGGAGGTCGTTCGCCTAGAGGCCAACGCCCCGCACGGCGAGGTCCGCGTTCTGCGCCCAAGGTGGCAGAACTATCCCGAGGCGCTGAAGGGGCCCGAGGCGACCATCGGCGGGCAGAGCCAGGGGTTCCTGCTGTTCCTGCGAAACAGCCTGTTCATCAGCTCGATGGCGGTGCTGGGCCAGATCCTCAGCAGCAGCATGGTCGCGTTCGGCTTCGCTCGGCTGCAGTTCAAGGGGCGCGAGCTCCTGTTCGTGCTGCTGCTGGCCACGCTGATGATCCCCGGCGCGGTGACCACGATCCCGCTGTTCGGAATCTACAAGTCGATCGGGTGGATCGACACGTTCCTGCCGCTGATCGTGCCCCACTTCACGGCCGGCGCGTTCAACGTGTTCCTGATCCGGCAGTTCCTCCTCACGATCCCCCGCGAGCTGGACGAGTCGGCGATGATCGACGGGGCCTCGCCCTGGCGCATCTACCGCAGCGTGGTGCTGCCCAACTGCGCCTCGGTGCTGATCGTGGTCGGGCTGTTCACCTTCGTGGGAACCTGGCAGGACGTGATGGGCCCGCTGATTTACCTGGACAACCCCGTGCACCGAACGGTGACCCTGGGTCTGGAGTTCTTCCGGTCGCCCTACGTGGACAACCGGCACCTCCTGATGACCGGCGCGGTGCTGGCGATGATCCCCGTGGCGACGCTGTTCCTGATCGGCCAGCGGTACATCCTGTCGGGCATCGCGACCACGGGAATGAAGAACTAGGCCGGGGTGCCGCCCCGAGTGCGGGGCTATACTGCCGCCGATGTCCGGGTCTGCCGGGAATGCGGGAGCGACGTTCGCCGTCGTCGTCCGAGAGGAGAGCGCGTGGCCGGCCGCGTTCGGCAAGCCGGATGGCCGGATGCGCCTGACCGAGGGCTGGCTGCTCTGGCGGGCCGGGTCCTGCGCGGCGGCGGGCAGTCCCTCGGGCCGGCAAATGGCGCTGCTGTCGGGCGAGGTGCTCCAGCCGCGCTGGGGCGGTTCCGCGGCGTCGCTGGCCGAGGCCTTCGAATCGTGCGGCGCCGGTTGCCTCAGAGGCCTCGACGGTTTCTTCTTCGCTCTGGTCGCCGAAGAGGGCGGGGAGGTCCGCTGGGCGACCGACCGTCTGGGCTCGCGCAGGTTCTTCTGGCGCGCTTGGGAAGGGGGTGTGGCGCTTTCGGACAGGCCGGACGCGCTCGCCGCGCTGGGTGCGGCTGTGGACCCGGTCGGTCTCGCGTGGGCCCTGGCGTCTCCGGCGATCTACGGCGGCCGCTCGCTGTGGGAGGGCGTTCGCGCGGTCCCGCCCGGTGCGGAGGGCCGCGCCACCGCCGACGGTCTGCGCGTGGATGCGCAGTGGAGGCCGGCGCTCTCCGCGCTCGGGGCCTCGAAGGCCGCCGGGGGGCTGATGGAGGGCGCCAAGGTGCGTCTCGCCGAGGCCATCCGCGAGTCGGTCCGGGCTTGCCTGGACGACCGGGAGACGCTGATCGCCCTCAGCGGGGGTTGGGACGCCACGACGATCGCGGCCGAGGTGGTCGCGATGGGTCGGCGGGCGCGCGCCCTCAGCTACGGCGTTCCGCCCTTCCCGGCCGACAGCGATGCGATGGTCGCCCAGCGGCAGGCGGCGTCGCTGGGCCTTCCCCACGAGATCGTGGAGAGCTACGCCGGCCCGCTGGACCGGTGGCTCGCGCTCAACGTCGGGCGCCTGGCCTGCCAGCGGGAGCCGATCGTCGAGGCCGACGCGTGGCTCTCCGTGGCCGAGGAGCACGAGGGCGCCGCGGTGCTGCTCGGCGACGAGTGGTTCGGAATGCGCTCCGAGACCGTGCCGAAGGACGACGACGAGGTTCTGAACCGCCTGCAGATGTTCGGCCTGGACCGCTGCCCTGCGCTGTCCGATCCCCCGAGCGAGCCCTGGATGCGTCTGGGCGAGGCCTTGGAGGAGGAGCGCCGCGCGATCGTCGCCGAGGCCCGCGAGCGGTGCGGCGACCTCTTGGGCCTGCGCGAACTGCTTTTCCTCGAGCAGCGGCTTCGGTGCTTCCACATGCCCATGCGGCGCTGGTTCCCTGGAGACGCGCTCGCGCTGAGGAACCCGTTCCTTACCAGACGGATGCTGGACGTGGTGCAGGCCCTGCCGCTGGAGTTGCGTCTGGGCAAGCGGCTGTTCCGCGAGACGGTCGCCGGGCGGTACCCGGAGCTGTTCCGGATCCCTCGCGCCTTGGCGCAGGCGAACGAGCTCGATCTGGCCGCGGAGATCCGGGCGGCGGCTCCGGCGATCGTGGAGGGGTTGCAGAAGGACAGCCCCTTGGACCCGTGGGTTCCGCCCGAGCGGATCGCCGCGCTGTTGCAGCGGGTCGCCGCGCAGGGAGCTCCGCCGGGGTGGAGCGAGAGGCTCAAAGCCATGGTTCCCCGGCGCCTAAGGATCCGCCACGGCACGGCGCGGGCGGCGAGGGAAGGGCCCCGGGTGCCGGAGTCCTTGCTGCTGGTGCGCCTTCTCGCGGTCCGCACGGCCCTCGCCCGGCGGTGACCGACCAGCGTCTATAATCGGGCAGTGCAGGATCCCCATGCGCCCACCGCGGACGACCACCCGAAGGAGGAGTGCGGGGTCGTAGGCGTCTTCTCGCCGGAGCAGGACGCCGCGAGAGTCGCCTTCTTCAGCCTGTTCGCCCTGCAGCACCGCGGCCAGGAGTCGGCCGGCATCGCGGTCGGGGACGGCTCGCGGGTGCGGATGCACAAGGACATGGGCCTGGTCAGCCAGGTCTTCAACGAGGAGATTCTCAGGCGCCTTCCCGGGCACGTGGGCGTGGGCCACACCCGCTACTCCACGACCGGCGCGAGCGTGCTGCGCAACGCCCAGCCGGTGTTCTGCCAGAGCCTGGTGGGCGACATCGCCGTCGCGCACAACGGCAACCTGATCAACACGGCGGAGCTGCGGGCCGAGATGGAGGCGCAGGGCGTTCGCTTCGACGGCAGCAGCGACAGCGAGATCATCGCCAGGCTCATCGTCGCCAACATCGACCAAGGCCCGGAGCGGGCTGTAGCGCTCGCTATGGAGCGGCTGAAGGGAGCCTACAGCGTGGTCGTGTGCACGCCGCGGTGCCTGTTGGGCTTCCGCGACCCGAACGGCGTCCGGCCGCTCGTGGCGGGAACGCTCGGCGAGAACGGCTACCTGATCGCCAGCGAGACCTGCGCGTTCTCGCCCGTCGCCGCAACCCCTGTGAGGGAGCTCGACCCCGGCGAGATCGTCGTGGTGGACGAAGGCGGCATGCGGTTCACCCAGGGCGTCCCCACGATCCGGCCCAGCATGTGCCTGTTCGAGTTCATCTACTTCGCCCGCCCCGACAGCCACATCTACGGCAAGCTGCTGTACGGCGTCCGGGAGCGCATGGGCGAGAACCTGGCGCGGGAGCATCCCGTCGAGGCCGACGTCGTCGTGCCCGTCCCGGACAGCGGCATCCCCGCCGCGCTCGGCTACGCCCGGGTCAGCGGAATCCCCTACCGCGAGGGGATGATGAAGAGCCGCTACATCCACCGCACGTTCATCCAGCCGGACCAGCGCCTGCGGGAGCTCGGCGTGCGCATGAAGCTCACCCCGATGGCCGAGCACCTGGAGGGCAGGCGGGTGGTGCTGGTGGACGACTCCATCGTGCGGGCCACCACGACCAGGCAGATCGTGCGTCTGCTGTTCGAGTCCGGCGCGAAGGAGGTGCATGTGCGCATCACCGCCCCGCCGATCATGTTCCCCTGCTTCTACGGCATCGACATGTGCTCCAAGGGCGAGCTCGCTGCGGCGCGCATGACCATCCCGGAGATCTGCGAGCACCTCGGCGCGACCTCGCTCGGATACCTGTCGATCCACGGGGCCGTCGCGGCCGTGGGCAAGCCCGCCAACCACTTCTGCCTGGCGTGCTTCAACGGGGACTACCCGATCCCGGTGCCGCCCGGCTTGGAGAAGCACGCCTTCGAGAAGCCGCCCGACGTCGGCCAGATGTCCGCCGTCTCGAAGGAGCAGCTCTCGCTGGACCTGTGACGGGGAGGCCCGGTCGAACCATGGCGTCCCGGAGGATCCCCGATCGTCCCAACCGGTTCGAGGCGCTGGCCACGCTGCGGCTCGCGAACGCCGACATGGCGTTCTACACCGCGTTCGTCGCCCTCACCTCCGGCTCGTTCCTGGTGGGCTTCGTGCAGCTTTGCGGGGGGAGCGACGCGTGGATCGGCCTGCTGACGGCGATTCCCAGCCTGCTCGGAGCGCTGCAGATCGTCGGCGGCATCCTTGGGCGCAGGTTCCCGTCCTACAAGCCGTTCGTCGCGCCCGGCTGGCTGCTCTGGCGGCTCTTCTACGTTCCCGTGGCGATGCTGCCGCTGGTGGCCATCGACCCGTCGGCCAAGCTGGCGGTGCTGGCGGTGTGCGTGATCCTGGCCTGGGGCGCCACGTTCCTCGTCAACCCGGTGTTCTTCGATTGGCTGGCCGAACTGGTGCCCGCGCAGTCCCGGGGCGAGTTCTTCGGGCGACGGAACGCGCTGGCGGCCGGCGTGGCTGCGGCCTCGGGCGTGCTGGGCGGCATGCTCCTGGACCACTTCCGGGGCAGGCACCAGGACCCGCTGGGCTTCGCCTGGATCTTCGGCATCGGCGTGGCCTGCGCCCTGGTGGGGCACTTCGGCTTCTTCGTGCGCATGCGCGACGTTCCCAGGGCCGCTCCGGTGCGGGAGGGCCTCGGCTCCAGCCTGATGGCGATGGCGGGGCCGCTGCGCGACCGCGGCTTCCGCACGGTGCTGCTGTTCCTCGGGGCCGCGGTGTTCAGCCAGGCGTTCGCGGGGAACTTCTGGAGCGCGTTCGCCCTCGAGAGTCTGAAGATTCCGTTTCTCACCCTCCAGCTGGCCGGCGTCACCCACTCGATCGGCAACATCGCGGCCTCGCGGGTGTGGGGCTTTCTCAGCGACCGCTACGGCAACAAGCCGATGCTCTTCCTCGCGGCCGCCGGCATGTGCATGACGCCCATCCCGTGGCTGCTCACCAAGCCCGGCGCCCAGCACGAGACGTACAACTCGGTGCTGCTGATCGCCGCCCACCTGCCGATGGGCGTGATCTGGAGCGGCATCGCCGTCTGCCAGTTCAACCTCCTGCTGGCGACCGCCAAGCCGGAGGAGCGGTCGAGCTACCTGGGGCTGGGCATGGCCTTGCAGGCGCTGATCGGCGGCGTCTCGCCGATCCTGGGTGCGGCGCTGATGCAGGCCCTGCGGGGCGGCGCCTTGGGGACGCTGGACGTCGCCCTCGCCTACAAGACCCTGTTCGTCGTCACGATCTGCCTGCGGGCCTGCGCGCTGGTGCCCCTGGCCCGAGTGCGGGAGCCCGGCGCCCACGGCTTCGTGGCCGCCCTGCGGCACCTTCGGCGCGCCACCCCCAGGGGCCTGTCGGCCATGCGCGCCCTGCGCAGCAGCCCCAGCGTGGAGCAGCGCGAGCGGGCCATCGAGGAGGTCGGCGAGTCGCAGATGACGCTGGCCGCCGAGGACCTGATCCGCTCGCTCCATGACCCGTCGCCGCGCGTCCGCCGGCGGGCCGCCGAGGCCCTCGGGCGGCTCGGCCTGAAGTCGGCTGTGCCCGACCTGATCCACCAGCTCGCCGAGCACCCGGACCTGGTGGAGGAGGAGACGGTCGAGGCGCTGGGCGTGCTGCGCGCCAAGGAGGCCACGCCGCACCTGATCGCCCTGCTGCACAGCCCCCGCTCCGCGCTCCGCAGGGCCGCGGCCAAGGCGCTCGGGAGGATCGGGGACCCGGACGCCGTCGAGCCCCTGGTCCGCGCCGCTTTGCCCGGGAGCGACCCCGACCTGCGGAGGGCGAGCCTCCAGGCTCTGCGCACCCTGGGCGACCCCCGGGCTGCGCCGGCGATCCTGGCCGGCTTGGAGGACCCGCTGCCGAGCGTGAGGATCGCCGCCGCCGAGGCCGCCTCCGACCTGGGTCTGGCCGAGGCCGCCGAGCCCCTCCGTCGCTCGCTGGAGCGCTTCCAGGACGAGGCCTCGAGCGAGTGCGCCTACGCCCTGGGCGCCGTCGGGTCGCTAGGCGATCTGCCTCGCATCCTCCAGGAGGCGGAGCGCTCGCACTCGGTCATCTCCCGCTTCCGCTGTCTGCTCGGGGCCGCGCGTCTGCTCGGCTGTGAGCCCGCGATGTACCGCCTCGCGCTCGCCGATGAGGCCGGACGCGACCGCATGGCCGCCGAGGCCCTGCGCGACCAGCCCGAGGCGCTGCGCGAGTTCATGGACGGAAACTGGCGGGCGGCTCTCCGCCGGCTGGTGGATCGGGACGCCCGGCTGGCGCCGCTCGCCGACTGCGGCTTCGAGGAGGTTTTCCTGCTGGCCTTGGCAACCCTCTTCCGCGAGGGATAGGGCGGTATCCTCCCCGTTCGATGGACCGGTCCGAACAGAAGCGCGGAAGCCTGGGTTGGCTGGCGGCCTTGGGCGTCGCGCTCGTGCCGCTGCTCGGGTTCTGGGCGACCGGCCTGTTCGATCTGGACGAGGGCTTCTACGCCGCGGTGGTCGGCGAGATGAACCGGCGCGGCGACTGGATCACCCCTTGGTACAACGGCCGGCCCTGGTTCGAGAAGCCGATCCTGCTGTATTGGCTGGCCAAGCCAACGGTCGCCTGGTTCGGCGAGGTCTGGGGGCCCCGGTTGCCGTCGGTTCTGTGCGCGCTGGGGCTGGCGCTGGTCGTTCGGCGTGCGGCGCTGCGCTACGGGGAGGCGGCCGGGTTCTGGTCGGCGGCGGTGCTGTCCACCAGCCTGCTGGCCGTCGGCCTCGGGCGCATGATGATGACCGACATGCCGATGGCCCTCGCCTTCTCGGCGTGCCTGTTGCTGTTCTGGGAGTCGCTGCAGGGCAGGCGTGGGCTCCGGCCGGCCGCCGCCGCCTGCCTCGCGCTGGCGGTGCTCGCGAAGGGGCCGGTGGCGGGGGCGCTGTTCCTGCTGATCGCGGCATGGACCTTCTGGCGGGAACCGGAGCTGCGTCCGGGCTTCCGCGGCGGGTGGCTCGCCTCGGTGCTCGTGTTCGCCGCCGTGGTCTCGCTGTGGTACGCGCCGGCCTGGTGGGTGCACCGGGGCGAGTTCGTGCAGAAGTTCCTCGTGGAGCAGAACCTGGCCCGGTTTGGCGGCGGCGACGAGGCGCACCGCGTTCCCTTCCTTCCGGGTCTGGTCTACTTCGTGCCCGTGCTGCTCGTGGGGATGCTTCCGTGGAGCCTGCTGATCCCACGGTCGTGGCCTCGGCGTGGCAAGGCGGACCCCTTTCTTAGGTTCTGCGCGGCGTGGGCCGGCGTCGTGTTCGCGTTCTTCACGCTGAGCGGCACGAAGCTTCCGCACTACATCCTGCCCGCGCTGCCGCCGTTGGCGATCCTCGTGGGCGTCCGCGGTGGCCTCGCCGGGTGGTGTCCCGCATGGGCCTGGGTCGCCTCGGCGGCCGCCTGCGGCGTGGCGAACTGGGCGTTCTGGGCGTGGTACGAGGGCCGGTTGGGTGGCGTGCCGCCCCATGCCGAGGTGCACGAGCTGGCACGCTGGGTTCGCGAGCGGCCGGGCCGGGTCGTCTCGTTCCAGATGGGCAGGCAGCCGGGCGTGCCGACGCGGGGCTTGAACGAGACCGAACACCCTTCCGTGGTGTTCTACGTGCGCCGCGACGTGGTGCAGACCTCGGACTGGGTGCGGCTGCTCGGCCTCCGCGACGCATGGGTGCTCACCCGCAAGGGCCGGATCGGTCCTTCTGACGCGGAGCGCGCGCGGGCGGAGGGGCTGCTGCTCGAACCGGTGCGGGAGCTCAGCCGCTACGAGCTGTGGCGCCTGCACCCGGCACGCGGCGCCGCAGCACCCCGTGGTGCCGATAGAAGCGCTCCACCCGAGGGTCGGTGAGCAGCGGCCCGAAGACCTGGAAGATGTCGATCCCCGAGTAGTTGTTGCCCTCGATGATCCAAGGTCCGTCGTCGGCGAGGACCAAGTCCCACCCGACCTGCTGGATCAGCGGCAGGGCCTCGTGCAACCTCAACAGCGTCTCGACCGTCTGGGGCCAGCAGGGGAGGGCCACGCCGGTGATCGCCGCTCCGGTCTCCGGATGGTCGGTGCGGAATTGGGGCCGACCCTCCACAACGCGGGGGACGGCCCTGCCGAGCGTCCCTATGGAAAGGTCCACCTCGCACCAGAGCCCACCGCGGCCCACGTTGTCTAGCGGCGCCGAGGCCGAGGTTCCGAACCGGTGGATGGCCGCGGCCAGAAAGACCCGGCCAGATTCGGGGTCCCTCATGGAGAGCACGCGCAGGGTGTTGGTGGCGGCGGGGAAGATCGCGCGGGCATAGGCGCCCTGCTCCACGAACCGCGTCAGGATGTGGTCTTGGAAGCCGACCCAGAGCCCGTCCAGCTCGCTCGGCCCGTAGGCCCGGCCGTCCAGCAGCAGCGCGCCGTCCCGGGCCTCGAGGAACGCGATCGCCCTGCCGCCGCCGCCGGTGCGCAGGCGGAGCACGAAGCGCGACCCATCCGGCGCGCCGAGCAGCACCCTCAAGGGGTCGGAGTTTGAGGAGGAGCCCACCGGGTGCCACCGCCCTTGCAACACCCACCCGAGGATTTCGGGCGTCCGTGCGTGCGGCGCGACCACCTCGTGGAACAGCAGCTTGTCGTTCACCAGCCTGGTGCCCGGGCCGTTCACGAAAGGGGTCCGCACGTAGCGCTCAACATCGTTGAGGTAGAGCCGCAGGTCGGTCTCGCCGGCTCCGTAGCTCAGATACGACTCGCTGAGGAGGCCGCGGCTCCAAGCCCGGAGGCGTTCCCCCAGGCGGACCTTGCCGGGGTACTTCCGCTCGTCCCGGACGAGGTCGGAAACGTACCCCCGCCAGAGAGAGACACGGCGGAGCGACTTCAGCAGGCCCATGGTCGACTCCGCCGTCGGCGCCGCGCGGGCGCTATTCGCCCTCTCCGCCCGCGAAGGGCGACCAGTAGTTGGGCGGCTCCTTGGTGATCCAAACGTCGTGCGGATGGCTCTCCCGCAGGCCGGCGTTGGTGATTCGGATGAACTCGGCGCGCTCGCGCAGCTCCTGCAGGTTCGCGGCACCGACGTAGCCCATGCCGGAGCGGATGCCGCCCACCAGCTGGGCCATGGTGTCGGCGAGCTGGCCCTTGTACGGCACGCGGCCCTCGACGCCCTCGGGCACGATCACCGCGCCGGAGTCCTTGATCTGCATGTAGCGGTCGCTGGAACCCTGCTTCATCGCGCCGATGGAGCCCATGCCCCGATACACCTTGTAGGCGCGGTTGCGGTAGATCTCGATCTCGCCGGGGCTCTCGTCGCAGCCGGCGAACATGTTGCCCATCATCACCGCGCTGGCCCCCGCGGCGAGGCTCTTCACCACGTCTCCGGAGCTTCGGATGCCGCCGTCGGCGATCGTCGGGATGCCCAGCTTGTTGGCCTCCTCACAGCACTCCAGCACGGCGGTGAACTGCGGAACCCCGACGCCCGCCACGATGCGCGTGGTGCAGATCGATCCCGCCCCGATGCCGAGCCGGAGCCCGTCCGCGCCGGCCTCGTACAGCTCTCGCACGCCCTCCCTCGTGGCCACGTTGCCGGCGATGACCTTCAGGTCCGGCAAGCGCTTCTTCAGCATCCGCACGCAGTCGATCACGCCCTTGCTCTGCCCGTGGGCGGCGTCGATCACCACGAAGTCCACGCCGGCCTCCAGGAGCGCCTTGGAGCGCTCGTAGGGCTCGCGCAAGGCTCCGATCGCCGCCCCGACCACGAGGCGGCCCTTGGAGTCCTTGGTCGAGTTCGGATGCTGCTTGACCTTGAGGATGTCCTTGATGGTGATGAGCCCCTTGAGCCGTCCCTCGTCGTCCACGATCGGCAGCTTCTCGATTCGGTGCTCGGCGAGGATCTCCTCGGCCTCGTCGAGGGTGGTGCCCACGTGCGAGGTGATCAGGTTGCGCGAGGTCATGCGGGTCTCGATCCGCTTGGAGTAGTCGGTCTCGAAGCGGATGTCGCGGTTGGTGAGGATGCCGACCAGCCGCCCTTCGGCGTCGACGATCGGCACGCCGCTGATGTGGAAGCGGTCCATCAGGTCCACGGCGTCTTGGATCGGCCTCTCGGGCGTCAGCTGGATCGGATTGGTGATGACGCCGTGCTCCGAGCGCTTCACGCGGTCCACCTGCTCGGCCTGCACGTCGATCGGCATGTTGCGGTGGATCACGCCGACGCCACCCTCGCGGGCGATGGCGATCGCCATCCGCGCGTCGGTCACGGTGTCCATCGGGGCGGAGACGATCGGCACCTTCAGGCGGACGCCCGGCAGCAGGGTGGTGGAGATGTCCACCTCGTTGGGCAGCACCTCGGTGCGTTTGGGTACGAGCAGGACGTCGTCGAAACTGAGGCCTTCGCGGAAAGCGGACATGGGTTCTCCCGGATCTTGACAGGCAGTATGGCTTGCGGCGGGTGGGCCGGGCAACCCAAGCTGGGTCGCGGCGGGCCGCCCTCCGACCGAGGAGCCGGGGTTTCGCCGACGCGCGGGAATCGCTAAACTGGGGTCATGCCCGGCACATGGCACAAGGATTGGACGGGCGCGAAGCGCCGGCTCGCGGACTGGTGGAACCGCAAGGGGGTCTGCCTGCAGGTGCTTGCCGCCAAGGCGGAGCCGTGGGAGCTGGTGCCCGACCCCGGCGAACCCCGGTCGCTCGAGCAGGCGTACCTGGACGCCGAGTACCGGTCGGCCCGCGAGCACTGGTTCCGCTCGAGGACCTGGCACGGCGCCCAGACGGTCCCGGTGGCGAACCTGGACCTCGGCCCCGGCAGCCTGGGCACGATGCTCGGCTCGGAGCCGGAGTTCACTCCGGAGACCGTGTGGTACCGGCCCTGCATCGCCGACCCGGACTCCTATCCGCCCATCCGCTTCGACCCGAACCAGCGCTGGTTCCTCAAGCACCGCGAGCTGCTGCAGGCCACGGTCGACCGCGCCCGCGGTCGCTACTGCGCCGGCATGCCCGACCTGATCGAGAACATCGACACGCTCGCCCAGCTCCGAGGGAACGAGGAGCTGATGATGGACCTGATCGAGCGGCCCGAGTGGGTCGAGCGCCGGCTGTGGGAGATCAACGAGGCTTACTTCCAGGCGTTCGACGCTCTGTACGAGGTCATCCGCGACGAGGAGGGCGGCAACGCGTTCTGCGCCTTCTGCCTGTGGGGCCCGGGCAAGACGGCCAAGGTGCAGTGCGACGAGTCGGCGATGTTCTCCGAGGCGATGTTCCGCCGGTTCGTCGTTCCGCCGTTGCGGGCGCAGTGCGAGTGGCTGGACTACTCCATGTTCCACCTGGACGGCACGCACTGCATGAAGCACCTGGACGCTCTGCTCGAGATCGAGGCGCTGGACGCCATCGAGTGGACGCCCGAGCCCACCGTTCCCGGCGGCGGCGACCCGTGCTGGTACGACCTCTACCGCCGGATCCTGTCGGCCGGGAAGTCCGTGCAGGTGCTCGCCCCGAAGCCGGAAGAGGTCGGGCCCCTGCTCGACGCCATCGGCACCGACGGCGTGATGCTGCTGGTCTGGGGCACCGAGGAGGACGCCGAGCGACTGGAGAGGCTTCTCGGCTAGCCGCGCTTGCCTTCGCCCCGGAGGCTCGTTCAGAATGCCCCCGGCAGGAACGCGATGCTTGCGGTTATCATAATGAGCATGTCCTTGGGCGCATCCTTTCGGCCACCGGCCGTGCCGCTCGTCACCCACGACCCGTATTTCAGCGTCTGGTCCTTCGACGACGCCCCGACCGGCGGCCACACGCGTCACTGGACGGGGGCCACGATGGCTCTGGCGGTCCTGGCCCGGGTGGACGGCAAGGCGTACCGGCTCGTCGGCCGCGAGCCCGAGGGCGTGACACCCGCCGAGATGCGCGGTCTGAGCGTTCGCGCCACCACCACCGAGTACGCGCTGCAGGCCGGACCGGTCGAGTTCCGCATGGAGTTCCTGTCGCCGCTGCTGGCGGACGACGTCGCGGAGCTGGCCCTGCCGGCGAGCTACCTGACGCTGACCGCCCGATCGACCGACGGCGCCGCGCACCGAGTGGAGCTGTACGCCGACGTCACGGGGGAGTGGTGCGTCGACCGGCCGCACCAGCCGGTGGAGTGGGCGCGGTACCTCGTGGACGGCCAGCCGGTGCTCGCCATCGCCTCCAGCGAGCAGCGGGTGCTCGCCCGCAAGGGGGACGACCTGCGCATCGATTGGGGGAGGATGCTGCTGAGCTCCCCGGACGCTTGGCGCACGGCCTTCGGCGCCGCGGCCAAGCTGAGGGAGGGCTTCGCCACCGAAGGGTCGCTTCCCGCGGGGGACGACCTGCGGATGCCCCGGCCCGCCCACGACGAGTGGCCGGTCGCCGCTCTCACGCTCCGCGACGCCGAGGTGGGCGCCGAGCCGGTGTCGCGCCGCATCACGCTCGCCTACGACGACGTGTCCTCCATCGAGTTCCTCGGGCGGAAGCTGCCGCCGATCTGGAGGGAGGGCTCGCAGGACTTTGGCGACCTGATCCGGGCCGCCGAAAGGCGCTACGTCCGCATCCGCGAGCGCTGCCGGGCCTTCGACGCCGAGCTGAGGCGGCGTCTCGAGGAGGTCGGAGGCCCCAAGTACGCCCAGATCGCCGAGCTGGCCTATCGGCAGAGCATCGCCGGGCACAAGCTGGTGAGGGACGTCGACGGAAAGCTGCTGATGTTCAGCAAGGAGAACTTCAGCAACGGCTGCATCGCCACGGTGGACGTCACCTACCCCGGCTCCCCTCTGTACCTCGCGCTGAACCCCGACCTGCTCGAGGCGCAGATCCGCCCGATCCTGGTCTACGCCTCCAGTCCCCGCTGGAGGTGGCCGTTCGCCCCGCACGACCTCGGCACGTACCCGCTCGCCAACGGCCAGGTGTACGGCGGCGGCGAGCGCACCGAGGAGAACCAGATGCCCGTCGAGGAGAGCGGCAACATGCTGATCCTCGCGGCCGCTCTCGCCGAGCGGAAGAACGATCCCTCGCTGGCCCGGGAGTTCTGGCCCGTGCTCACCCGCTGGGCCGAGTATCTGTTGGAGAAGGGCCTGGACCCGGAGAACCAGCTGTGCACCGACGACTTCGCCGGGCATCTGGCGCACAACGCCAACCTCTCGATCAAGGCGATCCTGGGCATCGCCTGCTACGCCCGCCTGTGCGAGAGGCTCGGGCTGCGCGAAGACGCCGCCCGGTACCTCGAGGCCGCGCGCAGGATGGCCAAGGAGTGGGCGCGCATGGCGGACGACGGCGACCATTACCGGCTGGCGTTCGACAAGCCCGGCACGTGGAGCCAGAAGTACAACCTGGTCTGGGACAGGCTGCTCGGCTTCGGCCTGTTTCCGCAGGAGGTGTACGATCGCGAGCTGGCCTGGTACCTGGCGCACCAGGGCAGGTACGGCCTGCCGCTCGACAACCGGGCGCGCTACACCAAGACCGATTGGATCTTGTGGACCGCTACGCTGGCCGACGACCGCCGGACGTTCGACGCGCTGGTCGATCCGGTGCACGCCTTCGTGAACGAGTCGCCGAGCCGCGTGCCGTTCACGGACTGGTACGACGTGGACACCGGCCGCCAGGTCGGCTTCCAGGCTCGGACGGTGATCGGCGGCGTGTACATGCCGCTGCTGCGCCGGGTTTTCGGAAAATGAAGCGGGCGGCCGGTGCCCCGCACGGCGCCGTGGCACCGGCTTTCGGCCGTTGCGGCTGGGCCCTTCGTCGCCGGCTCGGCCGCTGAAGGCCAAGGCGGGCGATCCGCGTCGTCGATCGGCCCCTCCGGACCGTGAGGGGTCCGTCTGCGCCGGGGGATGGCTCAGCCGCTCGCCGGGGTTGGGGTGCAGGCTTTCCCCTCGGCAGTCCTCCAGGCATGGGCCGCGCCCTTCGGCGAGCGGCCCATGCCCCCTACTGGAGCGGGTGGACCCGCTTCGTGCTTCGCCGCTTGACCCCGGCCCAAGACTCCGTTCGGCCGGTCCGCTCGGAAGGGTGGCCTCCGCTCAGAGGGTGGTGCATGCCCCAGCCGATGCTGAGCAGCAGGCTCGTGGAAACGAGAGCGGGCGGGGCCACGCGCGGCCCCGCCCGCCGGCGCAGAGTCACGGCGCGGCGCGAGGGGTGGGCCGAACTTTCGGCCACAATCGGTCCGCTTTGGGACCCGGCGGCCCAAGGTGGTGCCCCGAGGCGGCGCCGAGCTGGCGGCCGCCGCCGAGGGGCGGTTTCCCGTCGGCCAGACGCGCACCCGCACAGCCTTCTTCGAGAGGGCCGTGCCCCCCGGACGCTTGCGGGCAAACCGAGGTTGGAGGCGTGTCCCCTCGCCGCTCGGCGTCAGCGCACGAGAAGGACAGTGGACCAGTTCCCGACCTGCGGCGCATATCTACGGGCCGCGGACCAGGGCGGGCGGACCTAGCCCGAAAGCTCGTCCCTCCGCCGCACGGCGTCGGCGCGCCAGGGGGAAGGTGGTCGGACTCCCCTGCCCGCGCATGGGAGCGGCCGGCGCCACCGATCCGTCCTCGGCTCGGGCCGCTTCAGACCGTTCCGGTCCGCCTCGGACGATCGGATGGCGCATCGGCCCGCGGAATTTCGCGGCGCAGTCCCTTACCGCCTCGTCCGCGCAGCGGCGGGGGCCGTCCGTTCGCCCAACCCGCTCTGGCGGGCCGCCTGGGCTCAGGGGGTGGCGCATCGGCTCGTCGGGATTGGGGCGCAGACTCTTGGAAACGAAAGCGGGCGGGGCCGCGCGCGGCCCCGCCCGAGCAGATCGACAGCCGAGCGGTTCGTCAACCGAGCAGGCGGCCCTGGGGCGTCTCCGGAGGAAGCGCCGCGGGACGCTCAACGCCCGAATCCAGCACGATCGCCTTGCCCGCCGAGGAGGCGTCGGTCACGGCGAGCATCGTGTCCAGTACGTGGTAGGCCAGCGCGCCGGATGCCCGGTGCGGCCGGTCGTTGCGGATCGCGTAGGCCATGTCCAGCACGCCCAGCCCGCGGCTGTTCTCGGCGTAGGCGTGGGTCAGCGGAACCTCCGTCCACTCCGGCTTCTGGCGGGTCCAGACCAGCACCGGGCCGCCGAAGCCGTTGGGGTCGGGCACCAACAGCGTGCCCTCGGTGCCATAGATCTCGATGCACGGCATATGGTGGCTCCACACGTCGAAGCTGGTCGTGATCTGCCCGATGGCGCCGTTCTGGAAGTCCAGCACGCCGACGATGTGCGTGGGGGTTTCCACCTGGACCACCTTGCCGCGCTTCGGCTCGCTGGTGATCGTCCGAGTGGGGAACGTGGCCCGCGCAGACCCGGAGACGCGCCGGATCGGGCCGATGAGCGTGCAAACGGCCGTGAGGTAGTAGGGCCCCATGTCCAGCATCGGGCCGCCGCCGACCTCGTAATAGAACTCGGGCGACGGGTGCCAGCTCTCATGGCCGTGGCACATCATGAAGGCGTTCGCGCCGATCGGCTCTCCGATGGCGCCGTCGTCGATCAGCTTGCGGCAGGTCTGGAGGCCGGCACCCAGGAAGGTGTCCGGCGCGCACCCGACCCGCAGGCCCCTCTCTCTCGCCAGGTCGAGGATCTCGAGAGCGTCGGGCCTCTCGACCGTCAGCGGCTTTTCGTTGTAGACGTGCTTGCCGGCGAGCAGCGCGGCCTTGGCGACCGCGTGGTGCGCCTTGGGCACCGTCAGGTTCAGCACGAGGTCGATCTCGGAATCCGAGAGAAGCTCCTCCGTCGTGCAGGCCTTGGGGACGCCGTACTGCTCGGCGGCTCTCTTGGCGCGGTCCAGGTCGAGGTCCGCGCACGCCGCCAAGTGGGTGTCTTGATAGCTGCCGAGGTTCTTCAGGTAGATGCCGCTGATGTTGCCGCATCCCACGATGCCGATCCGAAGCGGTTGCATGGTTGGGTTTTCCTCCTTCTCCAAGCGATGTTTCGCCGCGCCTTAGTCTATTTGGATCGGCGCTTCGCTCGCTTGGCGCTCCAGCCACTTCCACACCGCTTCGGGCTCTGCGGCGGGAGCGGGCGCGTAGGCCCCAGGCGTCCGCACCGGCCGGCCGCCCAGGTTCGAGGCCAGCTCGCGGAAGCGCAGACCCGTCGGCTTGGGGCGGTTCTGCAGGTCCAGCAGACCCAGGTCGAGCTCGAACGGGTGGAAGCCGCGATCGGGCGCGGCGTCGTGGCTGGCCCACCAAGTGAACCAGCCGACGCCCTCGGCCACGCCGGCCCGCACGCCCTCCTCCAGCAGCGCCGGGATGTCCTCCTCCGGCCAGCAGCTGCCGCTCTGACCGAACTCCTGCAGCCAGACCGGCAGGCGCGGATCGCCCGCGAGGGACCGGAACAGCCGCGCCAGGTACGCCCCCAGGCGGCGAACCAGCGGGTGCACGGCCGGGTACCGCTCCTGCGCGCCCGACCAGTAGGCGTAGGCGTGCACGATGCCCACGCCGGTGGCCTCCGCGATGCCCCGCGGGGAGAAGGTCGCTGGCCGGAACAGCGGCTGGTGGTCGATCCCGCAGACCACGGGAAGCCCTGGCGCGGCGTCCGCCAGCAGGGCGACGGCCCACCGCAGCCACTCGTCGCCCTCCTCGATGGGCGCGCTCCAGACGACGTTCATCTCGTTGCCGAGGTCGAACCCCTCGAGCGCCGGATGGTCCGCGGTCGCCCGCGCCACCGCGGCCATGTAGTGCTCCTGGTGCCCCCTGGCCGACGTCCCGAAGAACGCCTCCCGCGGGACGAACGCCGGCTCGAACGCGAACCCGGACAGCCAGCCCGTGAAAAGGCAGAGCCAGACGCCGAGCCGGGTGCGCTCCGCCTCGTCCAGCAGCAGCTCGAGGCGCTCAAGGTGAACCCGGCTCACCACCCCCGGCTCCGGGTGGAACCACGGCCAGACCAGCTGGACCCTGAGGTGGTCGCAGCCGAGGTCGGCCAAGGCCGAGAAGTCGTCTCGGACCTCGGCCGCGTCGAAGTCGCTCCACAGGCGGTCGTACCAGCCGCGGCTGGGGACGTAGTTCGCCCCGAACCTCGTCCGATCCCAGGCGGTCACAGCCCGAGCGCCTTCAGCACGTCCCGGTCCATGGTCCGCTTGCCCGGCTCGCCGAGCGCCACCGCGAACCCGCCGGCGTAGTCCCACATGGCCCAGCCGATGCGGTACTCCCGCAGCACCGAGGCCATGTCGCGCAGCCATGCCAGCCGCGACTCCCGCGGTGCGTTCGGGATGTACACGCCGAACTCGTTGCAGGTCAGGTACACGCGGTGCTTGGCAGCCCAGTCCGCGGCCTTCTTGAGGTGGGAGCGCAGGCGCGCGCGGTTCCACCGCTCGTTGCCGTAGCCGATCAGGATGTCGCGGACCTTGGGGTCGCTGGCGGCGATGGCCGGTTGCACGGCCTCCGGCGAAGAGGGATAGGAAACGGCCTTCATCAGGCGCGACATGTCCCATCCCCAGGTCGCTCCCTGGTGCGTGAACACGAACGGGTCGTAGCAGTGGAAGTTGTAGACCACGTTCCGCAGCGGGATCGGTTCCAGCGTGTCGAACTGGTCGACGCCCGTCCATCCTCCGCCGGCGGCCACGATGGTGTGCCGCGGCGCGCCCTCGCGGATCGCCTTGGCCAGCTGGGTGTTGATCTGGTGCCAGCGTCGGACCGGGTCCTTGGCGCCGCGACCGTCGATTGAGGGCTCGTTCATGATCTCGAGCATCACCCGCTCCGGGTCGAACGAGGCCATCTCCTTGGCGAACGCGCGCCAGAAGGCGGCGACCTTGGCCACGAACGCGTCGTCGGTGGCGATGCGGTTCTTGAACGGGTCCTCCGGGTGCATGTCCACCACCACGGCGAGGCCCCGCTTCAGGAACCCTTCGACCGCCTTCTTGTAGTACGACAGCGGAACGGGGCGGATCTTCGCGGGGTCCGCATCGTTCCAGAACGGGTCCGGGTTGAACGGCAGCCGCACGTGGTCGAAGCCGGCCTGCCGGATGAGGTCCATGTCGCGCTCGGTCACGTAGGAGGTGAACCGGGCGGGGGTCAGGTCGCCCCACTGGCTGAACCAGTGGCTCATGTTGACGCCCTTCTGGAAGTGGGCGAAGCGCGAGGCAGGGACGCCGTTGAGCCCGTCGGCCTGCTGGGGCATCGCGAGCAGCATCGTCGCCGAGATTCCGATCGCCATCGTCGTCACCATGGCCGCATTGTGGCCGATGGGTTAACGGGTGAACAAGCCTTGGGGAGGAAGCGTCGGCTGGAGGGGGGTAAACTGCCCGAAACATGAGACGGCAGGACCTCCTCGACCTGAACGAGGCGTTGCAGCATCCGGGCCGGACGATCGAAGCGGAGATCTCCACGGAGCTCAGCGAGGAGGAGGATCTGGACCTCGTCTCGCCGCTGGAGGGCACCCTCACCGCCGTCAGCACGGGCAACCTCCTGCTGATCCGGGGGAGGTTCCGGGCGCGCGTCGTGGTCGAGTGCGCGCGGTGCCTCGCGCCACTGGAGAAGGACGTGGAGTTCGAGCTGGACGAGCAGTTCCCGGTCGAGGGCGTGCCCAGCAGCTTCAACCCGCGCGAGCACGCCGTGGTGAAGGCCGAGGAGCCGTACCCGCTGTTCGAGGGCAACCAGCTGATGGTGGAGGCCCTGCTCCGCCAGTGGCTGATCGTGAGCCTTCCCACGCAGCCGCTGTGCGACTTCGGATGGGACGGCCCGTGCCCCGTCGCGGCGGCCGAGCTGCTCCGGAAGTGGCAGGACGGAGCGGAGACGCCGTTCGCCGCGCTCAAGAAACTCCTTCCGCCCGAGGACGCGCAAGAGTGAACATCGCGCTGGACGCCATGGGGGGCGACCACGCCCCAGACGAGATCGTTGCCGGAGCCGTCCTGGCCAGCCCCGACATCCGCGGCACCGTGACGCTGGTGGGTGTCCCGGAGCGAATCCACCCCCTTCTGCCGAAACCCTGCCCGCCGAACCTGGTGGTGCACGGGGCCACCGAGGTGATCGGAATGTCGGAAAAGCCGATCGAGGCGTTGCGCAAGAAGAGGGACTCCTCGCTGGTGGTGGCGGCCGAGCTGGTGAAGGCCGGGGCGGCGGACGCCTTGGTGTCGGCGGGGAACACCGGCGCGGCTGCCGCAGGTTGCCTGCTCGCCTGGAGGCAGATCCCGGGGTTCCACCGGCCGGCCATCGCCTGCACGTTTCCTCGGCGCGGCGGCACGTTCCTGCTGCTGGACGCCGGCGCCAGCCCGGACGTGGACCCCGAGCATCTGGTCGAGTTCGCGCTCATGGGCCGGGCCTACGCCGAGCGGGCGATGGGGCGTTCCAACCCCGTCGTCCACCTGCTCAACATCGGCGAAGAGGAGGGCAAGGGCAACCGGCTCGCCCAGGAGGCGTACGCCCTGCTGAGCAAGCACCCTTGGTTTCGGGGCAATATCGAAGGCAAGGAGATGTTCGAGGCCGAGACCGACGTCGTCGTGTGCGACGCGTTCGTCGGCAACGTCGTGCTCAAGACGAGCGAGGGCGTGGCCGAGCTTCTGATCCGGATGATCCGGGAAGAAGTGCCGAAGAACCCTCTGGCCAGGGTCCCGTACCTGCCGCTCCGCAAGCTGTTCGGCAACGTCCGCAAGCGGCTCGACTACGCCGAGTACGGCGGGTCGCCGCTGCTGGGGCTGAACGGGCTGTGCATCATCTGCCACGGCCGCAGCAACGCGCGGGCGATCCGCAACGCGCTGCTGCAGGCGCAGAGGAGCGTCGAGCACGGGGTCGTGCAGTGCATGCGCGAGAGCGCGAAGAACCGAACCTGACGCAGAGAAGAACCATGTCCACGCGAGCCGTCGTCCTTGCCGCAGGCCACTACACCCCCGAGCGGGTGCTCACCAACGCCGACCTCGAGAAGATGGTCGACACGTCCGACGAGTGGATCGTCCAGCGCACCGGCATGAAGGAGCGCCGGATTTGCTCCGAGAACGAGACCACGAGCACGATCGCGATCGCCGCGGCGAGGGAGGCGCTGGAGCGCTCCGGCCTGGCTCCCGAGCAGATCGACCTGGTGGTCTGCGGCACCGTCACCGGCGACATGTGGTTCCCGTCGACGTCGGCGCACGTGCACCGCGCGCTGGGCCTGGTCAACGCCGGGGCCATGGACGTGGGCGCGGCCTGCGCCGGCTTCATCTACTCGCTCAGCGTCGGCAGCGCCATGATCGAGGCGGGCCACGCCAAGCGCGTGATCGTGATCGGAGCCGACGCGCTGACCAAGTTCACCGACTACACCGACCGGTCCACCTGCATCCTCTTCGGCGACGGCGGGGGCGCGCTGGTGCTGGAAGGGCAGGAGAACACCGACCGCGGCGTGCTCCACACGGTCCTGTTCTGCGACGGCAACGGCATCCCGCACATCGACCTCGAGGTCGGCGGATCCCGCTTCCCCGCCGGCTCCCCGCAGGCCGAGGGCCGCCGCACCAAGATCTACATGAACGGCAACGAGGTCTACCGCTTCGCCGTCAAGGCGATGGGCGACGCGTGCGTCAAGTGCCTCGAGCAGGCCGGGATGTCCGCCGACGAGGTGGACCTGTTCGTGCCGCACCAGGCGAACATCCGCATCATCGAGTCCGCCGCCAAGCGCATCGGCCTCCCGGACGAGAAGGTGTTCATCAACATCGACAAGTACGGCAACACCAGCGGCGGCTCCATCCCGCTGAGCCTGTACGAAGCCGAGCGGACCGGCCGCCTGAAGAGGGGCATGGTGGTCATGACCGTCGGCTTCGGCGCCGGCCTGGTTTGGGGAGCCAACCTGATCCGCTGGTGACGCCGCGTGGGACCCGCCCTCCGGGCGGGTCGTTTCAGAACGGCCTTCACCCTCCGCCGGAGGAGCCCGTGGAGCAACCGGACGAGGAGGACCCGCCCGAGCCGGTCAGAATCAGACCCACGGACGTGATCAGCCGCTTGAGCTTGCCTCTCTTCTCGCAGTCGTGCTCCTTCAGCGGCTCCTCGGTGATGCGCTGCTCCACCTCGAAGACCGCTCCGCACGCCTCGCACTCGTAGACGTAGGTCGGCATGGTTCCACCTTCGTAGAGTCTCGAGCGCTGCCGCAGGATTCAGGGCAGGCCCTGGTACTGCTCGATCTTCCTGGCGAACCGCTCCACCAGCTCCTGGCTCTCGAGCGCGGCGTCGCTCTCCGCGTACACGTGGAACACCGGCTCGACGGCGTCGGGCAGCACCAGCACCCAGGCGTTGGGCTCGACGATCTTGATGCCGTCGAGCAGCTCCACGTTGGCCCCGTTGTGGCTCTCCTCCGAGATCCGACGCATCACGGTGCCCTTGTGCTCCCACGGGCAGCGCACCGCCACGTACGCCATCTCGTACTTCGGCAGGCGGGTGGCGACGTCGCTCAGGCGGCAGTCCACGGTCTGCAGCAGCGCCAGCAGGTTGGCGAAGGAGAACGCCGCGTCGAACCCGGCGTGGAAGTCGGGGAAGATGAACCCGCCGCGCCCGTCGCCGGCGAAGCGCACGTCCGCGTCCAGGCTCTCCGCGACGATCGATCGCACGTCGGCCTTGGTGCGCACGATCTCGGCCCCGGCCTCCCTCAGCGCCTGCTCGACGCGGGTCGGGGCGGTGACGCTCATCGCGATGCGAGGCCGCTCGGTGGTGCGGCTCAGGAGCCAGGCGATCGCAGCGAACAGCGCGTGGCCTTCCAGCTCCCGGCCCTGGTCGTCCACCACGGTCATCCGTTCGCCCTCGTCGGTGAACAGCACTCCCATGTCGTAGCCGAGGGACCGCACGATGTGCCGCAGGTTCTGCACGTGCCGGGCGATCTCGTCCTCGGTGCGGGGCGCCAGCTTGGCGTCGTTGTAGCTGTTCAGGCTGATGGACTCCGCGCCGAGCCTGGCGAGCATCGCGGGGTAGAGCGAACCCAGGGGGGAGTAGCCGTAGTCGCACACCACGCGGAACCGGCGGCGGCCCACCTTGTCGGCCAGGCGGGACAGGAAGTCCGCGCGGTACAGGTCCGTGGCCTCGCTGCCGAAGTCGATCGTGCCCAGGTCGTCGGGGTCCACGCGGATGAAGTCCTCCCTGCTGAAGGCGGACTCGATCTTCCGCTCGGTGCCCCGCGTCAGGTAGGCGCCGCGGTGGTCCAGCAGCTCGATCAGCGTGACTCGGGCGTTGCCCGGCAGCTTGCGCACGTTGATCGCGCCGGCGACCCGGTGGTTGCGGATGAAGTGCCTCGCGATCGGCAGGGCGGTGCTCTGCAGGTCCACCACGTTGCAGCCCACGCTGAGGAGCGACGAGATCACCGCGCGCTTGATCATCCGCGAGCTGCGGGTGCTGTCGCGGCAGGTGACGACAGTCGAACGGTTGGGGAGGATGCTCCCGTAGGCGGATCCGAGCCGGCAGGCGAAGTCGGGCGTGATCTCGATGTTCGAAAGGCCGGCCACCCCCAGCTCGCGGAACAGGTTGCCCCGCCACTTGCTGCCCCAGATCAGGCTCATCGTGACGGTCGAGCCCCGCTCGACCACCTTGTCCGGCCAGATCTTGACCCTCGGGCGGATCACGCAGCCCACGTCGATCAGGCAGCGGTCGCCGACCACGCTGTCCTCGTGCAGCACGGTGTCCTTCTTGATCGTGGTTCGGTACCCCGCGATCGCCGACCGGAGCACCACGTTCGGGCCGATGTAGGCGTTGTCCCACACCACCGAACGCTCCAGGATCGCGCCGCTCTCTACGAACACGTTGTCGCCGATCATCGTGTACGGACCGACGCGCGCGCCGGCCTTCACCTTGCAGTTGCGGCCGATGCAGACGGGCGGCACGATCGTGGCGCTCTCCGAGATCGTGCAGTTCGGGCCGACGTACACTCCCGGCTGGACCTGCTCGCCGCGCACGGGAAGGTCGAGGCGGCCCGCCAGCAGGTGCTCCTGGGCCTCGCGGTACTGCGAGAGCGAACCGATGTCGGTCCAGTACCCCTCCATGACGTAGCCGAACATCGGCAGGCCCTTCTCGAGCATGGCGGGGAACACGTCGTGGCTCCAGTCCACGAACTCGTCCGCCGGAACATACTCCAACACCTCCGGCTCGAGGATGTAGATGCCGGTGTTGACGGTGTCGCTGAACACCTCGGACCAGCTGGGCTTCTCGAGGAAGCGCTGGATGCGGCCGTCCGGATCGGTGATCACCACGCCGAACTCCAGCGGGGCCGCGACGCGGTGCAGCACCAGCGTCGCCATGCTGCCCTTGGAGCGGTGGAACTCGAGCGCCTTCTCCAGGTTGCAGTCGGTCAGGGAGTCGCCGGACACGATGAGGAACGTGCCGTCCTTCAGCCACCCCTCGATCTTCTTGACGGCCCCGGCGGTTCCCAGAGGCTTGGTCTCGAGGCTATAGGCCATCTCGATCCCGAAATCCGTCCCGTCGCCGAAGTACGCCTGAATCTCGTCGGCCAGGTAGTGGACCGTCGCCGTCACCTGGCGCACGCCGTGGCGCCGCAGGAGCGTCACGATGTGCTCCATGATCGGCTCGTTGCACACCGGCACCAGCGGCTTGGGGCAGTTGATGGTGAGCGGACGGAGCCGCGTTCCTTCCCCACCGGCCATGACGACGGTTTTCAGCTCCATCCTTGCTCCTTATGAATCGGCGTCCGGTCCGCGCGGGATGCGTTCCGACGGGCCAGTCGCCCATGCCACAACCCCATTATAGGTAACAACGGCCGCCCTTTCACCAAGGATGCCGGATTCGCAGGCGGGGATCCGGCCCGCGGGCGCGCGCTCGGGTAAAGTAGCCGCGGGGATGATGGACTTCCTGCAGCAGCTCCATCCGGCGTGGCTGGCGCTGATCCGCGTACTGCTCTTCGTGGTGCCGCTCCTTCTGGTCGTTCCCGGCCTCATCTGGTGGGAGCGGCGGTTGCTGGCTTGGATGCAGGACCGCATCGGCCCGAACCGCGTGGCGACGATCACCTGGCCGAAGGACGCCCGCTGGGTTCCGCCCTTCCTGAGGGGGAAGAAGACCCGCCTGTTCGGCCTGCTCCAGCCGATCGCGGACGGCATCAAGCTGTTCCTCAAGGAGGACATCACTCCGGCGGCGATCGACCGGGCGGTGTACTTCGTGGCGCCGGCGATCGCGCTGTTCCCGGCCTTCGCCCTGGGGGGCACGCTGCCGTGGGCGCCGCCCGAGGGCGTCTACGGGCTGCTGACCCCCATCGCGGACGTGAACATCGGCGTGCTGTACCTGATGGCGGTCAGCTCGCTCGGAGCCTACGGCATCATCCTGAGCGGCTACGCCTCGAACAACAAATACTCGCTGCTGGGCGGCCTGCGGGCCTCGGCCCAGCTGATCAGCTACGAGCTGGCCATGGGCATGTCGATCGCGGCCGTGGTGCTCGCCACCGGTTCGCTCAAGATGACCGACATGATCAAGGCGCAGACCGAGCCGCTCTGGGGCGTCGCGCCGCTGTTCGACAACTGGAACGTCCTGACCCCGATGGGCTTCGTCGCCGCGGTGGTGTTCCTGATCTGCATGGTCGCCGAGACCAACCGGGCGCCGTTCGACCTGCCGGAGGCCGAGAACGAGCTGATCGCCGGCTACCACACGGAATACAGCTCGATGAAGTTCGCCTCCTTCTTCATGGGCGAGTACGCGGCGATGTTCGTGTTCAGCGGTGTGTTCGCCACGCTGTTCCTCGGCGGGCCGAACATGGTCCCGGTGGACTGGGTCGCCCTCGGCCAGACGGTTCCCGCGCTGGAGGGATTCGGCCGCCTCATGGCGTCGGTGAACTACTGGGCCTCGCCGCTGACGTTCGTCGGCAAGTGCGCGTTCGGGATCACGCTGTTCATCTGGATGAGGGCCACGCTGCCGCGCCTGCGCTACGACCAGCTGATGGCGCTGGGGTGGCGCTCGCTGCTGCCGCTGGCGGTGGCCAACTTCCTGATCGTGGCGCTGTACCTGCTCTGCACGGACCTGTACGGCGCGGGCGGGGGATGGATCGCGGTGGGCGCGGCCTTTGCGCTGCTGGCCGCCTTCTTCGCGAGCCTCGCGCGGGCCGGGAGAGGCAGGCGCGAGGCGCTGCCGAGGAGGGAGATCCGGCTGGTCGATCCGGCCAAACCGAAGGAGGGTGCGGCCCTGTAGGCCGCGGCGAGGGAACCGATGGAAGGAATCTGGGGAGCGGGGGTGGCTCAGCTCGCGCCGACGCAGGTCGGCGGCCCGATGCTGCTGTTCGCCGTGCTGGCGGCCGTCGCCGTGGCGTCGGGCGTGGGCGTGGTGGCGTTCAACAGCCCGGTGCGCTCGGCGCTGTGCCTGATCGCGAACTTTCTGAGCCTGGCCCTGCTGTACTTCACGCTCGGGGCCGAGATGCTCGGCATCATTCAGGTGGTTGTGTACACCGGCGCGATCATGGTTCTCTTCCTGTTCGTGCTGATGCTGCTGAACCTGGCGGCGCCGGGTGCGCTCCGCGAGTCTCGGGATCTGCGCAGGCTGGGCGCCGGAGCGCTGGCTGCGGCGCTGTTCGTGCTCGTGGTGGTGCAGGCGGTGCTGCCCCTGCAGGAGGCGGCCTCCCCGCAGGCGGCGGACTACTACGGCACGCCGATGGCGCTCGGCCGGGCGCTGTTCACGGAGTACGTGTGGCCGTTCGAGCTCGCCAGCGTGCTGCTGCTGGTCGGCATCGTGGGCTCGATCCTGCTGGCCAAGAGGAGGGTGTGAGGATGGCTTGGACGTGGGGGAGGTTCGCTCGCTGATGGCCCCGCTGTGGATGTATCTGGCGCTCGGGGCGTTCCTGTTCGCGACGGGCGTCGTGGGCGTGGTCTCGCGCCGCAACCCGATCGTGATCTTCATGTGCATCGAGCTGATGCTGAACTCGGTGAACCTGACGTTCCTGTCGCTCGCGCGGTTCGCCCCTTGGCTGCCGGTGGCGCACGAGCTGGAGCCGAAGGCCTGGATGGGCGGGCCCGCCGCCGTGATCTTCGTGATGGCCGTCGCCGCCGCCGAGGTGGCCGTAGGGCTGGGCATCATCATGGCCATCTTCCGCCTGCGGGACGAGGTGGACGTCGACGAGATGAACCTGCTGAGGGGCTGACGCAACATGGATCCTTTCGCGCTGATCTGGTGGATCGTTCTCCTGCCGCTCGGCGGGGCTCTCGTGCAGGCGCTGTTCGGCGGGGCCGTGGTCCGCGGCCTGGGGCCGCAGAACGGGAAGAAGGTCATGGGCTTCCTGGCGGTCCTCCCGGTCGCCCTGAGCTTCCTCCTCGGCGTCGCGGTGCTGCAGGCGCACCTGGAGGCCGGAGCGGGCACCGAGCGCACCGTCGTTCTGGCGCCGTGGATCGACCTGGCCGCGCTCAAGGTCGACTTCGCGGCCCGCGTCGACAGCCTCTCGCTGCTGATGGTGCTGGTGGTGACCGGGGTGGGGGCGCTGATCCACCTCTACGCCACCGGCTACATGGCGGAGGACCGCGACTACACGCGGTTCTTCACCTACATGAACCTGTTCGTCGTTTGCATGCTGGTGCTGGTGACGGCCGACAACCTCCCGCTGCTGTTCGTCGGATGGGAGGGCGTCGGCCTGTGCAGCTACCTGCTGATCGGCTTCTGGTACAGGGACCTCGCCAACGCCAAGGCCGCCAACAAGGCGTTCATCGTGAACCGCATCGGCGACTGGGGGTTCATGCTCGGCATGTTCCTGATCCTGGTCTGCATCGCCGCGAGCGTCCCCGAGGCGCAGACCGACGGCCGGTGGCTCGACTTCGGCTTCATCCTGCCTCGGGCCGCCACCTACCTGGCCGACCGGCCCGAGGTGGCCACCGCCATCGCCCTGCTGCTGTTCGTCGGCGCGTGCGGCAAGTCGGCCCAGTTCCCGCTGTACTTCTGGTTGCCGGACGCCATGGCCGGCCCGACGCCGGTCTCCGCGCTGATCCACGCCGCCACGATGGTGACGGCCGGCGTGTACCTCGTCAGCCGGATGCACATCTTCTACGTGCTCTCGCCGGTGGCCAGCGCGGTGGTGGCCGCCGCAGGCGCGTTCACGGCGCTCTTCGCGGCCTTGGTCGCCTTCGGGCAGACGGACATCAAGAAGGTGCTGGCCTACTCCACGGTGTCCCAGCTCGGGTTCATGTTCATCGCCTGCGGCGCGGGCGTGTACTGGGCCGGCATGTTCCACGTGGCCACGCACGCGTTCTTCAAGGCCCTGCTGTTCCTCGGCTCGGGCGCCGTGATCTACGCCATGGCCCACAACCAGGATCTGCGCAACTACGGCAACCTGCGCAAGTACCTGCCGATCACCTGCTGGACCATGTTCCTGGGCTACCTCGCGATCGCGGGCGTGCCGCCCCTCGCGGGGTTCTACAGCAAGGAGGCCATCCTCGGCGGCGCGCTGGCCAGCCGCCACGCCGCGGCGAGCGTCGCCGTATGGGCGGGCTGGATCGGTCTGGTGACGGCCGCGCTGACCGCCGCCTACATGACGCGCCTGACGGTGCTGACGTTCTTCAGCGGCGAGGAGCGGTGGCGCAGGCTGCAGCCGGCGCACGCGCACGACGGCCACCACGGGCACGGCACGGAGATGGCCGTTCACCCCGAGGACCATTCGCACTCCGCGCACGCTCCGCACGGCCATGAGGACCCGCACGGCTTCTTCTACACCGACGAGGAGCTGGCGGCGCGGGCCGAACCGGAGGAGCACCACCACGAGCTCGACGCCAGCCACGAGCCGAAGGAGGCGCCGCCCAGCATGACCTTCCCGCTGGTGGTCTTGGCCCTGCTGAGCGTCGTCGGGGGTTGGGGCCTCCAGCACTGGGCCGGCCTTCAGGAGTTCCTGCAGTACCCGGGCGTCCAGCTGCTGCCGAAGGGCACGATCCAGGAGCATCCGCATGGCGTGCCGCTCATGGCGCTCTCGATCGGCGCCGCCGCGCTGGGAATCCTGTACGGCTGGATCGTCTACCGCAGGGGCCTGCCGGCCAAGGAGGGCTTCGACGAGTCGGCCTGGCACCCGTTCCGGCGCTGGGCGGGCCGGCAGTTCGGCTACGACGACCTGGTCGTGCACACCGGCGTTCAGGGCGGAGATCTGGTCGCCAAGAGCCTCTGGAAGGGGTTCGACGCCGGCGTGATCGACGGCATCGCCAACGGGCTGGGCGTGTTGGCGTGCGGGCTCGGCCGGGGGCTGAAGGCGATCCAGACGGGCTTCGTCAGGTCCTACGCGCTGCTCATGCTCGCCGGGGCCGTGGCCCTGCTGGCGTACATGGTGGCGGTCCTGACGCGCATCGGAGGAGGGAACTGATGGTCGACCAACCGACCGGCTTCGGAGTGCTGAGCCTTCTGGTCTTCCTGCCGCTGCTGGGGGCGCTGCTGACCCTGGCGACCCCGCGCGAGGCGGCGGGGCTGCACCGCACGTTTGCGATCGGCACGACGGTGGCGACGTTCCTGGTGTCGCTCTGGGTTCTGGCCGGCTTCCACGGCGGCACGTACCACTTCCAGATGGTGGAGTTCGTGCCGTGGCTGCCCCAAGCCGGCATCCACTATCGGCTCGGCGTCGACGGCATCAGCATCTGGCTGATCCTGCTGACGACGCTGCTCACGACCCTCTCCGCCTGGTTCAGCGTGTACGTCCGCGAGCGGACCAAGGCCTACATGGTGTTCCTGCTGCTGTTGGAGACCGCCATGCTGGGCGTGTTCGTCTCGCTGGACATGATCCTCTTCTACACGTTCTTCGAGGCCTCCCTGATCCCGATGTACTTCCTCATCTCGATCTGGGGCGGCGAGAAGAGGGCCTACGCGAGCCTCAAGTTTTTCCTGTTCACCTTCGCCGGGTCGATCTTCATGCTGGTGGGCATGGTGGCCTTGGCCAAGCTGCACCAGCAGGCCACCGGCGCGTGGTCGTTCAGCATCCTCGACATCCAGAGCGAGGTGGCCAGCGGCCGACTGTGGGCCGGCGCGCTGCAGACGCAGGCCGTTGTGTTCTGGGCGTTCGCCGTGGCGTTCCTGGTGAAGTGCCCCGCGTTCCCGCTGCACACTTGGTTGCCCGATGCGCACACCGAGGCGCCGACCGCCGGCTCGATCATCCTGGCCGGGGTGTTGCTGAAGATGGGAACCTACGGGTTCCTCCGGTTCTGCCTGCCGCTGTTCCCCGACGTGATCGCCAACCAGGTGCCGATCCTGTGCGCCTTGGCGGTGATCGGCATCCTCTACGGCGCGGCCGTTTCCGCCGTCCAGCCGGACGTCAAGCGGCTGATCGCCTACTCGTCGGTGGCCCACATGGGCTTCGTTCTGCTCGGCATCTTCTCCCTCACGCCGACCGGCATGGTGGGCGGCGCCTACCAGCAGCTGAACCACGGCATCAGCACGGGCGCGCTGTTCCTTCTGGTGGGACTGATCTACGAGCGGAGGCACACGCGGCTGTTCCGGGACTACGGCGGCCTGAAGGCGCAGATGCCGGTGTACGCCGCGCTGTTCCTCATCATCATGCTGTCCAGCGTGGGCCTGCCCGGCACGAACGGCTTCGTTGGCGAGTTCCTGTCGCTGATGGGGTCTTTCGAGGCCTCGTTCGCGCGTCGGTTCGGCCTGAACCCGGCCTACGCCGTGCTCGCCGCGGCGGGCGTGATCTTGGCGGCGGTCTACCTGCTCTGGATGTTCCAGAAGATGTTCTACGGCCCGCTCACGAACCCGGAGAACCGGCGCCTGAAGGATCTGAAGCCGTGGGAGGTCGCGCTGGTGATGGTGTTCGTGGTGTTCGTCTTCTGGGGCGGACTGCGTCCCGCCACGTTCACCAAGCCGATGGAGGCCAGCCTGCACGCCGCGCGCATGATGGCCCTGAACCCCGCCGGCCAGCGGCCGGATTGGCGCAACCTGGAGACGGAGATCGATCCGAAGGGCAACCTGGTCCGCGTGGAGCCGCGCACCCGCGAGGCCCTCGTGGTGCCGCCCGCCTACGGCGAGGTGATCGCCCCGGCCGAGAAGCACTACCCGCTAGCCGGCCGCGAGCAAGCGCCGAACGACGAAACAGCCAAGGAGCAGCCCCGTGCCTGACCGCTTCCGATTCCCGATCCCTCAGGACCTCGACTGGCTCGCGCTGGGCCCGATCATCGTGGTGGTCGCGACCGGCATCGTCGCCTTGGTGCTGGAGATGCTGCGGCACAAGCGGAACAACGCCGCGATCGTCGGCGTCACGGTCGTCGGCCTTCTGGTCGCCGGTGCCTTGGCGGCGGTGCAGGCGGGCGAGCCGGCCAAGGAGATCCTCGCCGCCACGTTCCTGCGGGACCGCTTCGGGTCCGTGGTCCAGGTGCTGATGGTCGCGGCCTGCCTCCTCTCGGTGCTGTTCAGCGAGGGCTACCTGCGGGAGAAGCGCATCCCCTTCGGCGAGTCGTACCCGCTGATGCTGTGGGCGACGGCGGGCGGCATGGTGATGGCGACCAGCCGGAACCTGGTTACGCTGTTCGTCGGCTTGGAGCTGCTGTCGGTCTCGCTGTACGTGCTCGCCGGCCTCAGCCGCCGCGAGGCCAAGTCGGAGGAGTCCGCGCTCAAGTACTTCCTGCTCGGGGCGTTCGCCAGCGCGTTCCTGCTGTACGGCATCGCCCTGTTCTACGGCGCGACGGGCTCGCTGCACCTCGGGCGCGTGGCCGAGGTCTGGAGCTCCGGGTTCGAGATCGGGCGTTCGCTGCTCGGCGTGGGGCTGGCGCTGATCCTGGTCGGGCTGTCCTTCAAGAGCGCCTTCGTCCCCTTCCATCAATGGACGCCGGACGTGTACCAGGGCGCTCCGACCAACATCACGGCGTTCATGGCCGCGGGCAGCAAGGTGGCCGCGGTGGCGATGCTGTATCGCGTGCTGGACGCTTGCCAGCCGCTGATCGACCTTTGGCTGCCGCCGCTGTTCTGGGTGGCGATCCTCACGATGGTGGTGGGGAACCTCGCCGCGCTGGTCCAGAAGGACGCCAAGCGCCTGATGGCGTACTCCAGCATCTCGCACGCCGGCTATCTTCTGGTGGCTCTGCTGGCCCGGTTCAAGGCCCCGGAGGCGGTATCGGACGCCACGCTCCTGTACTATCTGGCGAGCTACAACTTCATGACGGTGGGCGCTTTCGCGGTGATCGCTCTGGCCGCGCGGGGCGGCAAGGAGTCGACCGGCCTGAGCGCCCTGAACGGCCTGTGGCAGCGGTCGCCCTTCGCGGCCTCGGTGTTGCTGCTGTGCGTCTGGTCGCTGATCGGCGTGCCCGGAGCGAGCGGCTTCGTCGGGAAGCTGCTGATCTTCCGCGACGCCCTTGCGGCGGGTCTGACGCCGCTGGCGATCGTTCTGGCCATGGCCTCCATCGTGAGCGTGGCGTACTACCTGTCGCTCGTGAAGGCCGCCTGGGTCGCGGACGAGGCGGAGGCCGACCAGCCGATCGCGCCGCTGCGCACCGGCGCAGGCTTGGCCGCGGCGATCTGCGCGGCCGGCGTGATCGGTCTGTTCGTGTTCGTCGGGCCGGTCCTCGGCTGGATGGGAGGCGGCTCCGCGGCGGGCGCCGGGAGCGCAGCGCGCACCGAGGTGCGGCCCGGCTGAGCCGCTCACCCTGCCAGAAGGATGCGGGGGCGGACTCGCGACGAGTCCGCCCCCGATCGTTTCCGCCCGCCGCCTACAGGCAGACCCAGGACTTGGACTCGTGGCTGCGCTCGACGGCGTCCAGCACCCGCTGGTTCTCGTAGCCGTCCACGAAGTCGGGGCTGGGGTTGCGGTCCTCGGCGATCGCCCTCAGTGCGTCGGCCACCAGGTTGATGAACGTGTGCTCGTAGCCGATGATGTGCCCGACCGGCCAGTAGCCCTCCATGTACGGGTGGGAGTTCTCGGTGGCCTGGATGGTGCGGAAGCCTTGCAGGCCTTCCGGGTCGGTGGCGTCGTAGAACTCCAGCTCGTTCATCCGCTCCATGCACCACACCACGGAGCCCTTGGAGCCGTTGATCTCGAACTTGTTGTGGTTCTTGCGGCCCTGGGCGAAGCGCGTGGCCTCGAAGGTGCCGAGCGCGCCGTTGCGGAACTTGGCGAGGAAGAGCGCGGCGTCGTCCACCGTGACGTCGGCCAGCTCGCCCTGAACGGCTCCGGCGGCACCGAGCTTGCCGTCCGCCCCGGCCGACCGCGGCCGCTTCTTGATGAACGTGTGCATCAGCCCGCTGACCTCCTCGATCTCGCCGACCAGGAAGCGGGCCAGGTCGATGAGGTGCGCGCCGAGGTCGCCGTGCGAGCCGCTGCCGGCGATCTCCTTGTCCAGGCGCCACACGAGGGGGAAGTTGGGGTCGATGATCCAGTCCTGCAGGTACACCGCGCGCCAGTGGTAGATGGTTCCCAGGCGCCCCTCGTCGATCATGCGCTTGATCAGGGCCACGGCGGGCGCCTTGCGGTAGTTGTGGAACACCGCGTGCTTGACGCCGGCCGCCTTCACCGCCTCCAGCATCCTGCGGGCCTCGTCCAGCGTGTTGCCGATCGGCTTCTCGCAGAACACGTGCTTGCCGGCTTTGGCCGCGGCCACGGCGATCTCGCAGTGGCTGTTGCCGGGGGTGGCGATGTCCACGATGTCGATCTCGGGGTCCTCCAGCACCTGGCGGTAGTCGGTGGCGTATCCCTGCCACCCGAGGTGCTCGGCGGCGGCCCTCACCCTCTCCTCGTTGCGCCCGCACAGGGTCTTCATCACGGGCTCGACGGGCAGGTCGAAGAACTTGGCCACCTGGCGGTAGGCGTTGCTGTGCGCCTTCCCCATGAACTGGTAGCCGATCAGGGCGATCTTCACTTGCTTCTTGGCCATGGCTGCACTGCCTTCGGGTTCAGCGTTGGCGCGATTTTGGCGGTTCCAGGGGGGCTCTGTCAACGAAGCGGCGGGCATCGCCGACCAGCTCAAGGCCCCGGTCGGGCGCGCACGGGGAACGGCGCGGACCGCCGCCGCTCGCGCCGGACGCCGCAGGCGCCGCACGGGGGCCCTTGGTCCCAAGGTTCCGGTCCAGGGTCCTACGGGGCAACGGCGGCACTTCCAGGCTGAAAGGGCCCATGTTCCGCATCTTGCGCTCCCGGGAGCAAGTAGGAATACCTGTTTTCCGCCGGGAACATTCACTCAGGTTGAGAGGTCGCGTATACTGAGCTTCGTGAAGGTGCCGAGCCCGCTCGGAGGCCGGATCGAAGCATCGTAAAGGAGGATGCGCACTCAAATGAAGAAGCTCTATGCCGCGGCCATGGCCGCCATCGTTCTCGCGCCCTTGTCGCAGGCCGTCACTCTCGACTTCCTCGGCATGGGCGACAAGCTCAACGTCACGATCACCCCGTCGGTCGGCACGTACGCGGGCATTGCCTCCGCCACGCAGGCCGGCGAGATGAAGTTCAAGGATACGGACGGCACGTTCCTCGGCGGTGCGCAGTTCATCGGCTACTGCCTGTCGCCTGGCGAGCACCTTGTCGACCCGATGCCCGCCACCCAGACCACGATCACCGGCCCGGTGGGCTGGCTCGTGCAGACCTTCGGCGTGAACCGCACCGGTTTCGGCAGCTACACCGCCGCCGAGGATGCGGCCGGGTTCCAGCTGGCGATCTGGAAGCTGATGGACAGCGGCCTGGTGGTGAACTCGGCCCCGGCGAACGCCGTGTCGGTCATGAGCTACTACATCGCGGCCGCCGGCAGCAACTCCGACACGGCGGTCCGGTTCAACCACGTCTGGTCTGGTCAGGGCGCGCGGAGCCAGGACATCGTCACCGAGAACTTCGGCGGCACGAGCGTCCCGGTTCCGGAGCCGTTCACGATGGCGATCGGCGCGGCCGGCCTGGCGACCGCCCTGGCGCGCCGCCGGAAGAAGGCCTGAGCCCTCCCGGAGATCCGGCGAACGATCGAACCCCTCGGCACAAGGCCGGGGGGTTCGTCCTGTGTCCGGGGGCGGTTCAGGCCGAGAACTCGCAGCGCACCCGGTCGGCGACCTCCCAGTGGGGGTCGTCCACGCCGCCGAACAGCGAGACGCCCGCCGCGCCGCGCCGGAACGCCAGCCGCACGCCCTGCTCGAACTCGGCCAGAGAGCGGAACGCCGGCATGTACAGCCCCGCCACGACCGGATGCTCCACCGCCCGGATGTCCTCCAGCACCGCCTCCCCGATCCAATCCACCGTCTCCTCGTAGAACGAGTGGTAGATCATCGGGCACACGAAGTCGAGCGGCCACTTGTCCCAGTCCTGCCGGCAGATCTTGCGCGCGAGGTTGGGCGTGGGGAACACCGCGGCGGTGATCTTCTTGCCGTGCCGGCGCGCCTCCTTGGCCAGCTCCCCGACCAGGCGGGTCACCGAGTCGTAGCGGAAGTGCAGCCAGGGCTGGTCGTGCGCCGGGTCCTCGATCTCCAGCGGGTCTCGTCCGTCGACCTCGCGGAACGCCCGCCGCGTGTGTTCGGAGTAGCAGAAGTCGTAATCCGGGAGCTCTTCGGTCTGGTCCAGGCCGTAGTCCTTCCACAGCGCCCTCGGGAGGATCACGTCCGGGTAGCGGACGTAGTCCAGGTGCACTCCGTCCACGGCCGGGTGCGCGGCCAGCTCGCCGACCCGCTCCACCAGGTAGCGCCGCACGCCGGGAAGGACGGGCGACACCCACCGGTAGTAGTCGACGTAGGGCGGCTTGTCGAAGCAGGACTTGCCCGTGCGGCTGACCATGTACCAGTCGGGGTGGTGCTCGCGGATCCAAGCGTCGCCGCGGTTGGTGGTCCACATCCAGGTGTGGATCTCGATGCCGAGGGTCTTCAGCACGTCGAACTCGCGGTCGTCCAGTCCGCCGGAGAGGAACACGCCGTCCAGCCCGCGCTTCTTGAGGATCCCGTACCGGGCTTTGAGGTCCTTTTCCGAGGCGCGCCGATCGATCCCGTTCCAGATGTACAGCTTGCGTCTGCCCATGGGGGGGTCCTTGCGGCCGCCGGACTCAAGCCGCTCACCCAGCGACGGGAGCCGCAGCGCGCAGGCCATGCCGGCCGCGGCGGCCGTGCGGAGGAAGGTCCGACGATCCACGGCGCCCATTGTGCACCATGGTTGGCGCACGCGGGAGCATCGGCGGCGAACCTGGGGATAGAATGGCGCCATGCGGCGCGCGCTGTCGGTCATCCTCGGCTCGCAGCAGTTCGGGCTGGTGGCCGTGATCCTGCTCCTCGGCACGATTCTCACGCTCTTCGGCGGCTCCCACGAGGACCGGGCCACGGGGCAGATGGTGAACAACTTTCTGAACCCGCAGACCCTGATGCAGGTCGCCACGTTCGCGAGCTTCTTCGCGATCATGGCCGTGGGCATGACGATGGTGATCATCACCACGGGCATCGACCTGTCGGTGGGTTCGACCTACGCGCTGTCGGGCGTGCTCACGGCGATGGCGCTTTCCAAGATGTATCCGATCGTCACGCAGCCGGCGCCCGGCGCGGTGTGGGTGGCGATGGGGCTCTGCCTCGGGATCGGTCTCGCCGCCGGGCTGCTGAACGGCTTTCTGATCACGGCCCTGGGGGTGCACCCGTTCATCATCACCCTCGGCACCATGTGGATCTTCCGCGGCGTGGCGTTCGTGCTCAGCAACGCGCTGAGCATCCTGGTGCCGACGTCGCTCACGCAGTTCGCCAAGGCGCCGCTCGGCTTCGCCCAGGGTGTGACCCCGGTGCCGGTGATCGCGATGCTGATCGTGGCGGTCGCGGGATGGCTGTTCCTGACCCGTTCGGTGACCGGGCGGCGCATCTTCGCGGTGGGCGGCAACCTGACGGCGAGCCAGTACTCCGGCGTGCCGATCAAGCGGATTCTGGTGATCGTTTACGCGGTCTCGGGCCTCACGGCCGGCATCGCGGCGTTCCTGGCCATGAGCTACTTCGGGTCGGCGCAGAGCGCGGACGCGCAGGGCTACGAGCTGTACGTGATCGCCTCGGCCGTGGTGGGCGGCGCGAGCCTCGCCGGCGGCAAGGGCAGCGCCATCAGCGCGATGCTCGGCGCTCTGCTCATCTCGCTGATCCAGCAGGCGATCCGCACGCTGAAGATCAACCAGGAATACGAGTGGATCATCATCGGCTGTGCCATCATCATCGCGGTCGTGCTCGACCGCGTCAGCGCCAGGGTCGGCTCCGCCCGCCTGACCCAGGGCCGAATCTGAGGGGCGGAAAGGAACGGACAGGAGGTTGGAACGATGAAGATTCGAACCTGGGCCGGGTGGACCGGCCTCGCGACGTTGGCTCTTCTGCTGGCCGGTTGCTCGGGCGGCGGAGGCCAGGCCGAACAGACCGGCGGCGAGTCCGCCAAGCCCGCGCAGAAGGCGGAAGGGGTCGTCTGGAAGAAGGGCAAGCTCCGGATCACGATGATCGCCAAGAGCGACAACAACCCCGTGTTCCCGACGGCCCGCAAGGGCGCGGAGGACGCGGCCAAGGAGCTCTCGGCCCAGACCGGCGTGCAGATCGAGATCGACTGGCGGACCCCGCCCACCGAGAACGCCGAGGAGCAGGCCAAGCGCCTTCAGCAGGCCGTCAACGACGGCACCGACGCCGCCCTGATGTCGCTCAGCGACGCCGCGAAGGTCACCAACGCGATCAACGAGGCGGTCGACAAGGGCGTGCCCGTGATGACGTTCGACAGCGACGCGCCGGACTCCAAGCGCTTCGCGTTCTACGGCGTGGACGACATCGAGACCGGGCAGCTCGTGATGAAGGAGCTGGCCGCGGTCATCGGCGGAAAGGGCAACGTGGCGATCCTGGCCGGCAACCAGAACGCGCCCAACCTGCAGAAGCGCGTGCAGGGTGTCAAGGATGAGGCCAAGAAGTATCCCGGCGTCAAGATCGTCGGCGTCTTCTACCACATCGAGTCGCCGCAGGACGCCGCCAAGGAGGTCCTGAACGCGATGAACGCGAACCCGGAGATCAACGCGTGGGCCATGGTCGGCGGCTGGCCGCTGTTCACGCCGAGCCTGCTGAACCTCGATCCGAACAAGGTGAAGATCGTGGCCGTGGACTGCCTGCCGGAGCAGCTGCCCTACGTGGAGAAGGGCATCGCTCCCGTCCTGCTGGCCCAGCCCACCTACCGCTGGGGCTACGAGTCCGTGAAGATCATCGTGGACAAGCTCGTGTACGGCAAGGACGTGCCCGAGATCACCAAGATGCAGCTCGTCCGCGTGACGAAGGACACGCTGAAGGACTGGGCGAAGCAGCTCAAGGAGTGGGGCTTCGACAAGGTCGACCCCAAGTATCTGCAGTAGAGCGAGAGAGAGGGGGTCGCTCGGCGGTCCCCTCCGTGTTCCCATGGAAACCTGGGCCGTCGAAGCCAGAGAGATCTGCAAGCGCTTCCCCGGAGTGCAGGCGCTGGACCATGCCTCCGTCGCTGTGGCGCCCGGCAGCTGCCACGCCCTGATGGGCGAGAACGGCGCAGGCAAGAGCACGCTCGGAAAGATCCTGAGCGGGATCTACGAGCCGGACTCCGGCACCATCCTGCTCGAGGGACGCCCGGTGCGCTTCTCCAACCCGATGCAGGCCACGCAGGCCGGCATCAGCATCGTCCACCAGGAGCTGCTGTTCTGCGAGAACATGACGGTCGGCGAGAACCTGTGCCTGGAGGACATGCCGAACCGGCGCGGCTGGGTGGACTGGGGAGAGATGCGGCGCCGGGCCAAAGCCTGGCTCGACGCGATCGGCGCCGACGTGGACCCCGAGGCCACCGTGGGCGCGCTGCCGATCAGCCTGCAGCAGATGGTCCAGATCGCCGGAGCCATCGGTCGCGGCGCCAAGGTGCTCATCTTCGACGAGCCCACCAGCAGCCTCACCCAGCGGGAAACGGAAACGCTGTTCGACCAGATCCGGCGGCTCACCGCTCAGGGGGTCGCCTGCATCTACGTCTCCCACCGCATGGACGAGATCTTCGAGATCTGCGACTCGGTGACCGTGCTGCGCGACGGGAAGACGGTCGGCACCAGGCCGACGCAGGGCCTGACGCGCGACGAGCTCGTGCGGATGATGATCGGCCGCAACATCGACACGGCCTCGGTGCGCGCGATCGGCACGCATCCGGACGGGGTGCTGCTGAGGGTGCAGGGTCTCAGCAGCCCGCCGCGCTTCGCCGATGTGTCGTTCGAGGTTCGCGCCGGCGAGGTGGTCGGCTTCGCGGGGCTGGTCGGCGCGGGCCGCTCCGAGGTCGCCCAGGCGATCTTCGGCCTCGACCCGAAGGCCACCGGCCGCGTCTGGGTCGGCGACGCGGAGGCGACGCGCCGCACGCCGGCGAGCATGATGCGGTTGGGCGTGGGTCTGGTGCCCGAGGACCGCAAGCGCCAGGGGCTGGTGCTGGGGATGACCGCGCGCGAGAACATCTCGCTTCCTTCGCTCCCGCGGCTCTCCAAGGCCGGCTTCATCGACCGGGAGAGGGAGTACGAGCTGGCCCGCCGCTTCTTCGACGCGATGGCGGTCAAGGCGCCGCACGTCGACGCGCCGTCGGCCGGCCTGTCGGGAGGCAACCAGCAGAAGCTGGTGATGGCCAAGTGGCTGGCGGCGGACTGTCGCGTGCTGATTCTGGATGAGCCGACGCGGGGCGTGGACGTGGGCACGAAGAGCGAGATCCACCACATGATCCGGCGGCTGGCCGCCGAGGGTCGCGCCGTGGTGGTGATCTCGAGCGAGCTGCCGGAGCTGCTCACCGTCAGCGACCGCATCCTGGCGATGCGCAACGGGCGGATCGCCGGCGAGCTGCCCGCGGACACGGCCACGGAGGAGGCGCTCCTCCGGCTGATGACGGGGGTCGAGACCGCCGTCAGCGCCTGAAGACCGCCTCCACCTCCGTCGCTTCGACGATCGCCTCGAACGGAGGGTGGATCTTCGCCACCCTGACCCTCAGGCTGAGCAGCTCAGGGAAGCGCAGCAGGGCCGCCCGGCCGATCCGGCCGACCAGCGCCTCCACGGTCCGGCACTCGAGTTCGCCCGAGACGCTCAGAACCAGGCGGGCCAGCTCCGCGTAGTCGACGGTCCCGGCCAGGTCGTCGCGACCCAGGGCGTCGTCCGATATCTCCGCCTCCAGGTCCGCGCGGAACCGATGGCCCGTGGCGCGCTCGCACTCGGCCACGCCGTGTCTTCCGAAGAAATCCAGCCCGCGCACGCGAACCCATGCCACGGGAGCAGTATGGCATCGGCCCAAGGGGAGGCTCCCGGCGGTGTGCTATACTGTTTTCACAAAAGGGCGGACGTTGGAAAGGGGCGCCTCGTCGCCCCTGTTTTTGTAGATGGAGGCAGGCGAGTGAGCATGGACATCTTGCAGGAGCTGAATCGGATCGCGCAGGAGAGAGACCTGCCCCTCTCCGAGCTGCAGAAGGAGCTGGAGGAAGCCTTGGCGGTCGCGTACAAGAAGCACGTGGGCGCCTCGGGCGACGTGGTCGTGCGTCTGGACCCCAGGAAGGGCTGGACGGCCATCGTGGAGAAGGAGGTCGTCAGCACCGTGACCGAGCCGTCGTTCCAGATCAGCCTCGAGGAGGCGCGGCGCCGGGAGCCGGGCGTCGGGATCGGGGACTTCGTTCGGTGCGAGGTGGATCCGAACAAGTTCGGCCGAATCGCGGCGCAGACGTTCAAGCAGGTGCTCAACCAGAAGCTCCGCGACGCGGAGAAGCGCCGCATCGAGGAGGAGATCCTCCAGAACATCGACCGCGTCATGAGCGGCACGGTGTCCCGGCGGGACGGTCAGACCGTGTACATCGCGATCGGGCGCATCGAGGCCGAGCTTCCGAAGCGGGAGCAGGTGCCCACGGAGCGGTACTACCTGAACGATCGGTTGAAGGTTCTGGTGCTGAAGGTGGACGATTCGTCCAAGCGGCTCCGCGTGCTGGTCAGTCGCACGCACCCGAGCCTGCTGCGGAGGCTCCTCGAGCTGGAGGTGCCGGAGATCCAACAGGGGATCGTGGAGATCAAGGCGATCGCACGCGAGCCCGGCCAGCGCAGCAAGGTGGCCGTGGTGAGCCACGACGAGAGGATCGACGCGGTCGGGGCCTGCGTGGGCCAGAAGGGCCTGCGCATCCAGGCCGTTTCGACGGAACTGAGCGACGAGAAGATCGATGTGATCCCGTACAGCGAAGACCCGGAGACGTACATCCGCAACGCGCTGAACCCCGCGAAGGTGCTCAGCGTGAAGTTCGAGGAGGTCGAAGCCGATGGGTCGGCGGGCGAAGCCGAAGGCCAGCGGCGGACGCACCGCAAGGCGATCGTCGTGGTGCCCGACTCCAACATGACCGTCGCGATCGGCAAGGGCGGGCAGAACGTCCGGCTGGCGGCCAAGCTCACGGGATGGGACATCGACCTTCGCAACGAAAGCAAGAAGGACGAGCCGCGCAAGCCTCAGGGAGCCTGAGGATGGCGGCGCTCGGAGTATGGGACGGGTCCCGGAGAGGACGTGCATAGGATGTAGGCGGAAAGGCCCCGCATCCGAGTTCCTGCGCGTCTTCCGGGACCCCGGAGGACGCGCCGTCGTTTGGACTCGCGGGGCGAGCCACGGCCGCAGCGCCTACCTGTGTCCGAGCGCCCGCTGCCTGGAGGCCGCGCGCAAGAAGGGAAGGCTGGCGAGAGCCTGGAGAGTGCCGGCGGACGATCCGGCGGTCGCCGAGGCGTTCGAGAAGCTGCGACGCGAGATAGAGGGTAGAAACAAGCAACATGAGCATTCAGATCGCTGATTTGGCGAAGGAGTTCGGGCTCAGGCCGGGGCACGTCGCGACCGTGCTGGACGATTTGGGCATCGCGCACGACCACGCCTCCTTCGAGGCGGACGACGACGCCCTGGAGCTGATCCGCGAGGCTCTGGCGGAGGTCTCGCCCGACAGCCCCATCACGGCCAAGGGAGCGGTCACGCCGAGGGAGGCCGCGGCCCTGCTCGGCGTCGGCGCGGCCGACGTGCAGAGAACCCTCGTGCAGAAGCTCAAGACGATGGCCACGCTGACCACGCAGCTCAAGCCCGAGGTCGCGCAGAAGCTGTTCGAACAGTTCGGGGCCAAGCTGCAGTTCGCCGACGCGGCCGCAGCCAAGCCGGTTGCCCCCAAGCCGAAGCCGGCCCCCAAGCAGCCGGCGGCCCGCAAGCGTCCGCCGGTCGTCACGATCATGGGCCACGTCGACCACGGCAAGACGTCCCTGCTGGACAAGATCCGCAAGTCCAACGTGGTCGACACGGAGCACGGCGGCATCACCCAGCACATCGGCGCGTACCAGGTCGAGCTGCCGGAGGGCGTGATCACGTTCCTGGACACCCCGGGCCACGAGGCCTTCACCGCCATGCGCGCCCGCGGGGCCATGGTCACCGACATCGCCGTGCTCGTGGTGGCCGCCGACGACGGCGTGATGCCCCAGACCATCGAGGCCATCAACCACGCCAAGTCGGCCAAGGTGCCGATCATCGTCGCCGTCAACAAGATCGACGTGCCCGGCGCCAACCCGGACCGCGTGATGAGCGAGCTGACCCAGCACGGCCTGGTTCCCGAGGCGTTCGGCGGCGACACCATCGTGTGCAAGGTGTCCGCGCTCACCGGCGAGGGCATCCCGAACCTGCTGGAGATGATCCTGCTGCAGGCCGAGATGCTCCAGCTGACGGCCGACCCCAAGGGCCCCGTCGAGGCCTACGTCGTCGAGGCCAGGCTGGACAAGGGTCGCGGCCCCGTGGCCACCATCCTGGTGAAGAACGGCACGCTCAAGAAGGGGCAGTCGCTGCTGATCGACACCGCCTACGGCCGGATCCGCTCGATGCTGGACTACCGTGGCAAGCAGATCGACGAGGCCGGTCCGTCCGTGCCCGCGGAGGTCACAGGCCTGAACCAGGTGCCGGAGGCGGGCCAGAAGGTCGAGGTGTTCGAGAAGGAGGCGGAAGCCCGCACCGAGGCCGAGCGGCGGATCGAATCCCGCAAGAGCCCTACCCACCAGGGGCGCGGCCTCACGCTGAAGGGCCTGCGCGAGAAGCTATCCCAGGGCGAGATCAAGGAGCTCAACCTGGTGGTTCGCGCCGACGTGCAGGGCTCGGTGGAGGCCGTGTGCGGCGTGCTCCAGAAGATCAAGAACGAGGAGGCGCAGGTGCGCATCATCCACCGCGGCGTGGGCAACGTCACCCGCAGCGACGTGGACCTGGCCTACACCGCCGACGCGATCTGCCTGGGCTTCAACGTCGGCGTGGAGAGTGACGCCCGATCCCAAGCCAAGCAGCGGGGCGTCGAGATCCGCACCTACAAGATCATCTACGAACTGGCCGAGGACATCGAGAAGGCCATCAAGGGGATGCTCGAGCCGAAGTTCGAGGAGCAGCACCTCGGCACGGTCGAGATTCGCATGGTCTTCGATCTCAGCCGCTATGGCAAGGTGGCCGGCTGCTACGTCACCGAGGGCAAGGTGGTTCGGGGTTGCCAGGTCCGCGTGCGCCGGAACAAGGAAGTGGTGTACGAGGGCAAGATCGCCTCGCTGAAGCACCTGAAGGACGACGTGCGCGAGATGGCGGCGGGCTTCGAGTGCGGCATCCAGTTCGAGGGCTGGACCGGCTTCGAAGTCGGCGACGTCATCGAGGCCTTCGAGATGGTGCAGGTGTAGCCCGCTTAGGTTCGGTTGGCCGCCGCCACCCGGTTGCGGCCTTCCCGCTTGGCCCTCAGGAGCGCCATGTCGGCCGAGCGCAGCACGCCGGAGAAGTGCTTGCCGTGCTGCGGGAAGCTCGCCACGCCGATGGACGCCGTCACCGGCGCCTGGACCTGCCGGCCCATCGTGAGGTGCAGCCTCTCGATGCCCTTGCGGATCGCCTCGGCCCGTTCGAGAGCGACCTCGAGCGGGGCGTCGCGCAGCACCACCGTGAACTCCTCGCCCCCGTAGCGGCACGGAACGTCGTCCGCCCGAACCGCCTGGCTGAGGAACCGTCCGAGGGCCTGCAGCAGGCGGTCTCCCGCCTCGTGGCCGTACCGATCGTTGTACTGCTTGAAGTGGTCGAGGTCCAGCATCAGCACGGAGGTCGGCTCCCCGTGCCGCACGGCGTGCTCGAACTCCGCCCGCACGGTGCCGTCCAGATGTCGGCGGTTGAAGAGGCCGGTCAGCGGATCCCGAACGGCCTCCTCTCGGAGGGCGTCCCGCAGGCGGATGTTGTTCAGCGCCAGGGCGAACTGCTCGCAGGCCGCGCGGATGAGGGCCCACTGGTGCGGCGTGAAGCCGGGGCCCGCTGGGCGGACATGGATGAACCCGATCCCCGGGCTCGCGTCGCTCAGCGGGAAGCACAGCCGGCCCTTGGCGACGTCGTTGGGGCAGCCGCGGCACATCTCCGGAGACGGCTGGTCGGGCTCGGCGGGCCGACCGAGGCAGGCCGCCCAGCACTCGCGGACCGCGAGCGACTTGGGCGGCCGCTCCTTGGAGGAGGAAGGCCAGAACGCCGCCGCGTGGGTCGTGCCCGAAGGGTCGTTCAGGTATACGGCGCCGATGGAGTCGGGCATCAGCTTCGGCGCGTTCCTGACGAGGCTGCGGATCGCCTCCGCCTGGCTCTTGGCGCTCTGAAGGCCCCGCGCCAGATCGTTGAGCGACTGGAGCTGCCGCGTGCGCTGATCCAGGGCCTCGGACTGCACCCGGAGCTGCGTGCTGGCCCGGCGGAGGTTCTCCTCGTCCTCCTTCCGCTCGGTCACATCCAGCACCAGCCCGTTGAGCGCGGCGACGCGGCCCTCCCGGTCCCGGATCGGGACGGCGCGGATCGCCAGCCGCCTCAGGGATCCGTCCTCGTGCCACAGGCGGAACTCCAGGTCGGCCCGCCGGCCCGTGCGCAGGGCTTCGCGGAAGGCGCGCCGCAGCACGGCGAGGTCCTCGGTGTGGACCCTGGCGGTCCATCGGCGCGAGGGCTGGCCGACCAGCTGGCGCGGGTCCAGCCCCGCGATGGCGCGGATCGCCGGACCCAGCGAGGCCAGCCGCCAGCGGCCCTGCGTCCGCTCGAGCCGAAACGGTGCTCCCCGCGCGGCTTCGGCCAAGGTCGCTAGGTTGTGCGCCGGGTCCTCGATGCCCGTGACGTCGAAGAACTCATAGACCGTCGCCGGCGGTTCGGAGTCCACGCGGGTGGCCTCGGCGACGATCCGCCTGCCGTCGCGCAGCAGGAGCAGCGCCCTGGGGAGCTCGGTGCCGGGACGGTCCGCCCAGCGTGAAACCGCGCCCGGCTCGGCGCAGAGCGCGTCGAGGCGCTCCAGGAGCGATCGGCCGTCCGGCAGGGGGATCGGGCAATCGGGAAGGAACATCTCGAGGAACCTGCGGTTCCACGAGACCACGCGGCCGTCGGCGTCCACCGTGATCGAGGCCGTCTTGGAGGCGTTCCGCTCGGCCTCGAACCGTTGCAGGGACCTTTCGAGAACCCGGACGGCGGACCGCAGCCCCTCCAGCTCGTGGATCTCCTCGACGGTCGGAATCCCGGAGCCGGGCACGGCGGCGGACAGGAGCGTCCGGAGGGTCTCCAGCTCCCTTCTCATCCTTTCCAAACGGTCCGGGTGTCGGTCATCCATCGGGTAAACCACGGGTTCGACGCTCCTCACTCGTAGGAACGTTCGAACGGCCCGGACGTTCCCACCGTCCGGCCCTCGTGCGGCCATCCCCGCAAAGGAAGACCCATTATGGCACTGTCGGAGCGCAAGGCGATCGTCACCGGAGCGAGCAGCGGCATCGGGAGGGCCGTCGCGGAGGCCCTCGCGGAGGCTGGGGCCGCCGTGCTAGCCTCGGCGAGGCGCGAGGATCGGCTGCGCGAGATCGCCGAGAGGCATCCCTCGATCCGCATCCACCCCGCGGACGGCACGGAGCCTGGCTTCGCCGAAGGGCTGTTCGAGGCCGCGGACCGGACGCTCGGCGGCTGCGACGTCGTGGTGAACAACGCGGGCATCATGGTGGCGGGCCCTTCCGACCGCATCGACCTGGACCGCGTGTCGGAGATGGTCCGGGTGAACGTCGAGTCCGCCTATCGCGTGGCCCTGCTGGCGGTCCGCCGGTTCAAGGCTCAGGGCTTCGGGCACTTGGTGAACACCTCCAGCGTTCTGGGAACCAAGATCCGGCCGACGGCGGGAGCCTACGCTGGCACCAAGCACGCCATTGAGGCCCTCAGCGAGGACCTCCGCGTGGAGTTGGCGGGGAGCGGGGTGAAGGTCACGTGCATCGAGCCGGGCCTGGTGGCCACCGAGCTGCACGCGGGCTTCGAGGTCCACCCTCGGGAGTCGCTCGGCATCCGCACGCCCTTGGAGCCGGAGGACGTCGCCCGGTGCGTGCTGTGGGCTTTGGACCAGCCTCCGCACGTCCTGATCGCCCGGCTGATGGTCTTGCCGGCGGACCACGCGATATGACCGCCCTGCTGGCCGCGCTGTACGGCCTGCTGGCGTTCGTCGGCGTGACGAACTGGCTGCTGATGCGCCGCCCGAGGCCGGTCCGGCCTGGGCGCTGGCCGTTCTGCGTGCTGATCCCCTGCCGGAACGAGGCCCACAACCTGCCGGACCTCTTGCCGCCGTTGGTCCAAGCGGGCGCGCGGGTGTACGTGTACGACGACGAGTCCGACGACGGGACTGCGGAGGTCGCCCGCCGGCTGGGCGCGGTGGTGCTTTCGCCCCGGGAGCCGCTCCCGGAGGGCTGGGTCGGGAAGAACCGCGCCTGCGACGCACTGGCCCAGGCCGCGCTGGAGGATGCGCCGGAGGAGTGGCTGCTGTTCCTGGACGCGGACGTGAAGCCGGGGCCGCGCTTTTTGGATGCGGTCGCTGGTTGCTGCACGGCGATGGCGGGCCGCAAGGCGGTGGGCACGGCGTTCCTGCGGGTCGCCCCGGGCTGCGGACTCCAGCCGCTCGCCTTGGCCTGGGTGTGGTGGTCGCTGCTCGCGACCAACCCGTTCGGCTGGGTGCGGCTGGTGCGGCGGGGCCACAACCGCTTTCTGAACGGTCAGTTCGTGCTGTGGCCGGCTAGGCTGTACGCCGAGCTGACTCCCCATCGGCGCCTGCGCGCGGCCATCTTGGAGGACGTCCGAATCGGGAGGCTTCTCGCCGCCGAGGGTGTGCCGGTCGAGGTGTTCCTGCTCGGCCGATTGGCCTCCGTCAGGATGTACTCCACGTGGCGGCAGACCATCGACGGCATGACCAAGAACGCCGTAGAGGTCGCCGGCCCCGTCGGCTCCTGGTTCCTCGCGGCGTTCCTGCTGCTGTGCGGCTGGGCCTGGCTGGCGGATCCGCGATGGGGGTTGCTGGGCCTCGCGGGGTCGCTCGCGGCCTGCCGGTGCGCCAGGGCGCCCGTCTGGACGGTCCCGTTGCTGCCGATCGGCCTCACCGTCGGCGCGTTCACCGTCGTGCGCTCGTGGATGCTGCGGAGGCGCGGCGCGCGGGAGTGGAAGGGCAGGGTCTACGCCTGAAGGAAGCCCTCTCGCTTGGGCGTCCGCTCCATCAGCGCCGCGACCGCCTGATCGGGGGTGAGCCGCCCCCGCAGGACGGCCTCGATGGCCTCGAAGACCGGCATCGGAATCTGGCGCCGGCGCGCGAGCCGGGCCACGCACTCGCTGGTGTCGACTCCCTCGGCGACCTGGGCGATCTCGTCCAGCGCCTGCCGCAGGGTGCGGCCCTCGCCCAGGGCCCGGCCGACGCGGTAGTTCCGGCTCAGGCGGCTCACGGCCGTGGCGAACAGGTCGCCGACGCCCGCAACGCCCATGAACGTCTCCACCCGGCCGCCCATCGCCAAGCCGAGCAGCGTCATCTCATGGAGGCCCCGGGCGAGCAGGGCACCCTTCGTGTTGTCTCCGAAGCCGAGGCCGTCGGCCATGCCGGCACCGATCGCCAGAACGTTCTTCAGCGCGCCGGCCAGCTCGACGCCGACCACGTCGTCGCTCAGATACACCCGGTAGGTTCGGCACATGAAGGCCGAGCGGATCGCCTCGGCGGCCGACTCGTCGTGCGAGGCCGCGACCGCGGCGGTCGGTACTCCCCGCACGATCTCGATCGCCAGGTTCGGGCCGCTCAGCGCGCCGACGCGGGCGTGCGGCAGCTCCTGCCGGCAGACCGCGCTCACCAGCTCGCCGGTGCCGACCTCCAGGCCCTTGGAGGCGAGCACCACCAGCGGGTTCTCGCCAACGACCTGGTGCACCACGGCCCGCACGGCGTGCGACGGAACGGCCACCACCCACAGGTCGCACGGGGGCAGGTCGTCGCCCAGGGTCACGGGCGTGACGGCCTCGGGGATGGCGAACCCCGGCAGGTAGCGCAGGTTCTCGCGCAGGGCACGGAGCGTGTCGATGTGCTCCGGGTCGTGCCCGTAGAGCGCCACCTCGTGGCCGTTGCGCGCCAGCAGAATGGCGAGGGCCGTGCCCCAGCTGCCTGCCCCCAGCACCGTCGCGCGCATGAAGCGTAGGATACACCAGCCGGGGCTCTCGGCGAACCCGGAGGGCTCGAAAGTTGCGTTCCGTGGCGCAAGCGGGGCTATACTGCGCGCGAGGGCCGGCGGCGACGTTGCCGCCGATTGGTCTTGGGGCAAAGAGGCCGAGGGGGCGTCGGGACGGAGGTTTCGATGCCCCGCGGCTTTTCTCCGCGTGTAAACTCGGGCTATGGAGCCCGCGACGCGCCTGAACCCCTCGGGCGGCCCGTGGAGGGTCGTGCTGGACACCGACACCGCCAACGAGATCGACGATCAGTTCGCCATCGCCCACGCCTGCCTGTCTCCCGATCGAATCAAGCTCGAGGCCGTGTGCGCCGCGCCGTTCCGGAGCAGCCGGATGACCGTGGAGGAGTCGGTGACCGCCAGCGTGGACGAGATCTGCCGCGTGCTCAGCCGCATCCCCTCCGCCGACCCGCCGGTGTATCGGGGCTCGGAGCGCTGGCTGAGAACGCCTCAGGACGCCGTGGAGTCCGAGGCCGCCGACGCGATCATCGAGCTTGCGGACCGGACGGACGAGCCGCTGCTGGTGCTGGCGATCGGCGCGGCCACGGATGTGGCGTCCGCCCTCAACATGAGGCCGGACCTGGTCGGTAAGGTCGGCGTGGTGTGGCTCGGCGGCCACTCGTTCGACTTCCCGAGCGCCCACGAGTTCAACCTTGCGGGCGACCCGAACGCCTCCCGCGCGCTGCTCGATTCCGGCGTGGACCTCGTGCTGATCCCCGCGATGGGTGTCTCCTCGCACCTCCTGACCACGGTCGCCGAGCTGGAACGGGACCTTGAGCCGACCGGCGAGCTCGGCGCCTACCTCACGGACATCGTGCGGGAGCATCACCGTCCGCACTTCGCTTGGGGCAAGGAGATTTGGGACGTGTCCGCCACCGCTTGGGCCATCGAGCCGTCCTGGGTGCCGACGCGGGTGGTGCCCTCGCCGATCCTTAACGAGGACCTGACCTACAGCCACGATCCAAGCCGTCACCCGATCCGGTACGCTTACTTCTGTGGACGCAACGCCGTCTTCGGAGACCTCTTCCGAAAGATCGCTGCCAACGGCTAGCCTCAGGACGGATCGAGAGTCGTCTCTCGACCGGTTCCTGACCAGGCGCGCGCCGATGTTGGCCGGCCTCCGGGTCGGCGCGACGGCAACGGCGAACTTCATCCTCGCAGGGGTGCTCGCGGGGGTGTCGCTGGCATCGGTCGTCGTCGCTCTCGCGGTTGAGGAACCCGGAGCGATCGCCGCCGCCGCGGGGCCGTTCGCTGGCGCGCTGGCGAACGCTTTCGTCGGTCTGCGGGTGCGCCGCTCGTCGAGGGTCGAGCCCGACACGGAGATCCGCCTGGCGCCGGAGGCGCGCCAGCTTCTAGTCGGTTGGCTGAGGTCGGCCGGCGGGAGGGGCTCCCTTGGACTCGCTCGACTGAGCGGGCTCGAACCCGGCGGTCTCGCGGTGTCGAGGCCGAACAAACGAGTCCCCGCGAGCACCTTCGTGCACCCGGAGTTGTTCGTCGCGATGGAGACGCTGGCGGAGCGGTACAACCGGATCCACGGCGTGGTGTTGGCGCTCCGCGACGACGCCTCCCACAACAGCGTCGTGCTGAGGAGGACGCTGAGCCTCGCGGCCGACGAGGCGATGGCCGAGGCCCTGCGCCTGGCATCGCTCTTCGAGGCCTATCCAGAGAGCGGCGATCCGCACCTGAGGCGCATCGGAGAGATCTCCGAGGACCTGCGGGAGCTGGACGAGAGGGCGCAGAAGCTTCGGGAGAGGGGGATCGGTTGGGCCGGCTCCGAGGGTTCACTGGCGATTCTCAGCGCCACGCTCGACGAGCTCCGGTTGCAGGAGGCCGCACGCTCGGAACTGGCAAGCCAGACCGACACAGAGCGGCCTCAGGAGGGACGCACATGAGCATCGAGCAACGCAACTTCGGAAACAAGCCCGACCGCCTTTCGATCATCGGGCTGGGCGGCGTGGTGCTGATGGGCCAGAGCCCCGACGAGGCGGCCGCCACCTGCCGGCGGGCGTACGAGGCCGGGATCACGTACTTCGACGTCGCTCCAACCTACGGCGACGCCGAGGAGAAGATGGGGCCGGGCATCGAGGGCTTCCGGGAAGGCCTGTTCCTCGCCTGCAAGACCACCGACCGCACGGCCCAGGGCGCCCGCCGAGAGCTGGAGCGCTCCCTGTCGCGCCTGCGGACGGACCATTTCGACCTGTACCAGCTGCACGCGCTGTCCAGCATCGAGGACGTCGAGCGGGCGTTCGGGCCCGGGGGCGCGATGGAGACCTTCTTGCGGGCGAGCGAGGAGGGGAAGGTCCGCTACCTCGGCTTCAGCGCGCACGACGAGGAGGCGGCTCTGGAGGCGCTGCGCCGCTTCGACTTCGACTCGGTTCTGGTCCCTCTGAACTACTTCGCCTACACGCGCGGAGGGTTCGGCCGCCGCTTGGTGCCGATGGCCAAGGCCAAAGGCTGCGCCGTCCTGGCGCTCAAGGCGATGGCGCGTCGGGCGTGGCCCGAAGGGGCGGAGCGGTGGTCGCAGAACACGTGGTACGAGCCGATCCAGGACGAGGCGGTCTCGGAGGCCGCTCTGCGCTGGACGCTGTTCGAGCTCGGTGCGACCGCCGCGGTCCCTCCCGGCGATCCCGGCCTGTTCGAGAGAGCCCTGCGCCTCGCGCCGAGGCTGGCGCCCCCGACGCCCGAGCAGATGCGCGCCTTGGAGCGGTTCGACGAGGGCGAGCGGCCGCTCTTCCCCCTCCCGGCCTGATCCCTCCCGCCGCCGTGCTATAACAAGCCCATGCTGGGTCGGTTGTGGGCGCCGTGGAGGATGCGTTACATCGAGGCCGCAGGCCCCGGTTCGAGCGGCTGCATCTTCGTGGAGCTGCCGGCGCAGGACGACGACCGGAAGAACCTGATCCTCCATCGCGGCGAGAAGGCCTTCGTCATGCTCAACGCCTTCCCGTACACCAACGGGCACCTGATGGTGGCCCCCTACAAGCACACGGCCGAGATGGGCGATCTGGACGATGCGGAGCTGCTCGAGATCAACCGGCTGGTGGCGGCTTGCCTCCGGTGGTTGCGGTGCGCCTACCGCCCCGACGGATTCAACATCGGCGTGAACCTCGGGTCGGTGGCCGGCGCCGGCATCCCGGACCACATCCATTGGCACATCGTGCCGAGGTGGGCCGGCGACACCAACTTCATGACCGTGGTGGGCGAGGTGCGCGTTCTGCCGCAGGACCTGTGGGAGAGTTACGACCGGCTGCGCAAGGCGATGGAGGAGGACCGGTGACCGAGCTGGAGGTCCTGCGCGAGGCCTGCCTGGGATGCACGGCCTGCGGGCTTGCCGAGCGGCGCAACAGCGTCGTGTTCGGCGAGGGGAACCCCGAGTCCCCGCTCGTGCTGGTCGGCGAGGGGCCCGGCGAGACGGAGGACCTCACCGGGCGGCCGTTCGTCGGCAGGGCTGGGCAGCTGCTCGACCGGGCCCTGGCGGAGAACGGCCTGGACCGCACCAAGGTGTACATCTGCAACACCGTCAAGTGCCGGGCGTGCGACTGGAGCGGAGACCGCGCCCGAAACCGCCCGCCGACCGAGGCCGAGGTCGCGGCCTGCCGGCCGTGGCTCGAGCGGCAGCTGAGCCTGATCGCGCCGAAGGTGATCCTGTGCGTGGGCGCCCCGAGCGCCAAGAATCTGATCAAGAAGGACTTTTCGATCACCCGCGAGAGGGGCCGGTACTTCCCGTGCGCTTTCGCCCGGACCGCGATCGCCACCCTGCACCCGGCGTACATCCTGCGCCAGCAGGGCGCCAACAGCGACGGAGGGTACAGCCTGCTGGTTCAGGACATCGGCCGGGCGTGGGCGGCGGCCCAGCGGCTGCTCGGAAGCTCCGGGGCCGCGAAAGCCCCGCGCGGGCAGGAAGAGGCGTGCCAGCCTTCGCTGCCGGGCGTCTGATGATGGGGGAGCCGAGATGAAGCTGATTGGATTGGGACTGCTGTTCGTGGCGGTGGTTCTGGCCTGGGCCTCGGGATATCAGCCCAAGCCGGGCGAGACGGTGCTGGTTCTGGCCATCGAGGGCCGCGGGAACGTGTCGATCCTGCTCCACACCAAGGAGGCGCCGAAGACCACGGCGCACATCATCGACCTCGCGAAGAAGGGCTTCTACGACGGCCAGCGCTTCTTCCGGGTGATCACCACCCCCAGGCCCTACATCGTGCAGTTCGGCGATCCGAACACCAAGTCCAAGCCCCTGGACGATCCCTCGATCGGCCAGGGCGGAACCGGCGTGAGGATCCCCTACGAGGACAGCGGCAAGTCCAACGTCGTGGGCGCGGTGGGCCTGAGCACCCCGCCGAAGGAGCGCGACGCGGGCGACTGCCAGTTCTACATCAACCTGTCGAACAACCGGTTCCTGGACGGCAGCTACACCGTGTTCGGCCAGGTGGTTGAGGGGATGGACGTGGTGCGGCGCATCGAGCTGGGCGACCGCGTCACGAAGGCGACGATCGTGACCGGCAACTGAGGCCCCCCGGCGAGCCGGTCGGGTCTGAACTATAATCCCGCTCGTGCGCTTGGCCCGTGCGCTGACGCTCCGCCTGCTGTTCGGTCTGCTCAGCCTGGTGTTCATCTCGTTCGTCACCTTCGTGGCGGACGAGCTGGCCCCGGGCGACGCCGTCACGGTGCTGGCGGGAGAGAAGGCCTCTCCCGAGGAGAAGGCGCGGCTCCGTGAGGAGCTGGGCCTGAACCGCCCGTGGCCCGTGCGGTACGGCGAGTTCGTGGCCAAGGCGGCCAGGCTGGACTTCGGCACGAGCTACTACGGCATCAAGGAGCCCGTCTCCGACATTCTGAAGCGCGACCTGCCGATGACCGCCCGCCTGGCGCTGATGGCCATCGCCCTGGCCGCGCTGCTCGGGGTCGGCATGGGCACGGTCGCCGCCCTGTGGGAGAACCGCTGGCCGGACCGGCTGGCGCTAACGCTGAGCACGCTCGGCGTCACGGTGCCCAACTTCGTGCTCGCGCCGCTGCTGGTGTACGTGTTCTCGCTGCAGCTGGGCATGGTGCCCCAGGTTTGGTCGCCGGTGCGCTCCCTGCCGGACATCAGCTACCTGATCCTGCCTGTCGTGATCCTGTCCGCCCGGCCCGCGGCACTGCTGACCCGCCTGACCCGGGCCAGCATGATCGAGACGCTGAAGCAGGAGTTCGTGCGCCTGGCGATCGCCAAGGGCGTCCCGCTGGCGCGGCTCGTGTTCCGGCACGCGCTTCGCAACGCGATCCTGCCCGTGGTGACGGCGATCGGCACCAGCTTCGGGTTCCTGCTGACCGGCTCGTTCATCGTGGAGCGCGCGTTCCTGCTGCCCGGGATCGGCCGCGAGACCATCGAGGCGATCCAGCAGGGCAACACCCCGGTCCTGCAGGCGTGCATCCTGGTGACCGGGGCCATGTTCATCCTGGTGAACCTGATCGTGGACCTGCTGCTTCCGGTTCTCGATCCTCGGGTTCGGGAGGCCCAGGTATGAGGGCGCGGGACCTGTTCTTTTGGGCCGGCGTCGGGTTCCTCGGCTTTCTGGTCCTGCTGGCCGTCTTCGGCCCGACCCTCCGGCACCATTACCTGGACAAGGTGGGGCTTCCGTTCGAGCCCCCGGCTGCGAGGTTCTGGCTGGGCACGGACGAGCTGGGCCGGGACGTGTTCGCGCGGATCGCCTACGGGGCGCGGGTGTCGCTCACGGTGGGTCTGATCGTGCAGGGTTTGGCGCTGGTGATCGGCACGGCGGTCGGCGTGATCGGGGTGTACGCTCCGCGCTGGGTCTCCAACCCCTTGATGCGGCTGACGGACGGGATGTTCGCCTTTCCGGACATCCTGCTGGCGATCCTGATCATCGGGGTCTGGCGGCGGGGGATGGTGCCGGTGATCGTGGCGCTTGCGATCACCGCCTGGCCCGGGATCGCGAGGCTGGTGCGCACGCAGGTGGCCTCGCTGCGGCACCGGGAGTTCGTGCAGGCCGCGCGGGCGATGGGCGGGTCCACGCCGTACGTGGTCACCCGCCACGTGCTGCCGCAGATGATGGGCGTTCTGCTGGCGGTATCGATGGTCGAGCTCGCCGGCACGATCCTCGCCGAGAGCTCGCTGAGCTTCCTAGGCATCGGCATCGAGGCGCCGGACCCGAGCTGGGGAAGCCTGATCGACGCCGCGAGGGCGAACATGAACGCCTACCCGCTGCTGCTCCTTTGGCCTTGCCTGATCCTCAGCCTCCTCGATCTTCGCACTGAACTTCGTTGGCGACGGGCTGCGGGAGCGCCTGGACCCGCGCTCCCGCTGACCGCCGAGGCGCCTCCTCAGGCCTCCGCTTCGGCCGGATACCACGCGCGCCGGAAGTACAGCGCCGCGTTCACCAGCGCGATCATCACCGGCACCTCGATGAGGGGGCCGACGACTGCGGCCAGCGCCTGGTCGGACTGGATGCCGAACACGGCCACCGCCACGGCGATCGCCAGCTCGAAGTTGTTGCTGGCCGCGGTGAACGACACCGTCGCGCTCTTGCCGTAGCCCGCGCCCAGCCTCCGGGCGGCGTAGAACGACGCCAGGAACAGCAGAACGAAGTAGAGCGTCAGCGGGACGGCGATGCGCAGCACGTCGAGCGGCCGCTCGAAGATCGTGTCGCCCTTGAGCGAGAACATCACGACGATCGTGAACAGCAGGGCGACGAGCGTGAGGGGGCTGATGCGCGGGATGTAGCGGGTCTCGTACCACTCCCGGCCCTTCGCCCGGATGAGCGCGATCCGCCCGAACAGCCCCGCCAGGAACGGGATGCCGAGGTAGATGAACACGCTTTCGGCGATCGAGCGGATGGTGATCTTCGACAGATCCACGTTTCCGAACGACACGCCGAACAGCGGTGGCAGCACCTTGATGAACACGTAGGCGAACACGCTGTAGAGGAACACCTGGAACAGCGAGTTGAGGGCCACCAGGCCGGCGGCGTACTCGCGGTCCCCGTCCGCCAGATCGTTCCAGACGATCACCATCGCGATGCATCGGGCCAGGCCGATCAGGATCAGGCCGATCGCGTACTCGGGCTTGTCGCCGAGCAGGAGCAGGGCCAGCGCGAACATCAGCAACGGCCCCACGACCCAGTTCTGGAACAGCGAGAAGGCCATCACCTTGGTGTTCCGGAACACCTTGGGCAGGTCCTCGTAGTGGACTTTCGCCAAGGGGGGATACATCATCAGGATCAGGCCGATCGCGATCGGGATGGAGGTGGTTCCCACCGCCAAGCCGTTGATCGCGTGCCCGACGCCCGGCGCGAAGCGGCCCAGCAGGACCCCGAACGCCATGGCGAGGAAGATCCAGCCGGTGAGGTAGCGGTCCAGGAAGGAGAGCCCGCGCTTCATCGCTTTGCCTCCTCCAGCCCCGCGATCAGCGCCTCCACGCGGTTCCGGATCTCGTCGCGGATGCGGCGCACCGTTTCGATCGGCTGGCCAGCGGGGTCGTCCAGCCCCCAGTCCTCCGTCACGAGGAACTTGGCGGGGCAGGCCTCGGCGTCCACGCCGCAGCCCATCGTGATGATCCTTTCGGCGGCGTCGGCCAGTTCCTGGGTCAGGGGCTTGGGCCGAGCCTGGGAGAGGTCGACGCCCAGCTCGCGCATCGCCTCGACCGCCGCGGGGTTGACGCTGGTTCCGGGCGCGGTGCCGGCGGAATCCGCGCGGAACGGAAGACCTCTTTGGTGGCACAGGTGGTTGAACAGGGCGGCGGCCATCTGGGACCGGCCGGCGTTGTGGACGCAGACGAAGAGCGCGTTCAGCATGGTGTTGCTCCGGGTTCGGCTTCGAGGGAGCGCCGCAGGGCGGCGGCCGCACCTGGGATGGCGCGGCAGACGATGTGCCGTCCGCACCGCTCGGTGGCGATCAATCCCGCGTCGGCCAGGATGCGGATGTGCCGGGACAGGTTCGGCGTGACGCGCTGGCTCCCGCTGACGTGGCAACAAAGGTCGCCCACGGTCGAGCCCTCCACGGGACGGACCGCCCCGTCCGGACTCAGCGCCAGCCGCTCCTCCTGGGCGAGCAGGAAGCGGAAGAGCGCAAGCCGCGTGGGATGCCCCAGAGCGGCGAACGCCCGAGCGAGAACCTCCGCATCGTGGCCGCCGAAAATTGCACAGTTCGCCAACTCTTGAAGCGTACCTCGGGCCGCCGGGCGAGCGCAAGCCGAGATGCATTCGCATCCGCCGAACGGCTAACATGGGCGCAGGATGCGAAGCGTGGAAAGGACCCATTTGAACCTCGGCTGGGAGTTCGTCGAGACGGCGCGCGAGGGCCGGTCGAAGTGGCTGCCAGCCACCGTGCCGGGGCACGTGCACCTCGACCTGATGGACGCCGGCGTGATCGGCGACCCGTTCTACCGGATGAACGAGGACGGCCTGCGCTGGGTGGACGACGCCGACTGGAGCTACCGCCTGCGGTTCGAATGGGAGCCCAAGGAGGGTCTGGACCGCCGGGTGCTGCGCTTCGAAGGCTTGGACACCGTGTGCGCGGTGCGGCTGAACGGCGAGGAGATTGCCCGCCACGACAATATGCACGTGCCGCTGGAGGTCGACGTGACCGAGAGGCTGCGGCCAGGCGAGAACGAGCTGCGGGTCGACTTTCAGTCCGCTCGGCTGGTCGGTGAGCGTCGGAGGGCGGAGTACGCCGAGCGGGAAGGCCTGCAGGAGCACGTGGAGCGGTTCGCCGAGCGGTCCTTCGTGCGGAAGTCGCAGTGCATGTTCGGCTGGGACTGGGGGCCCCGGCTGATCTGCTGCGGCATCTGGAAGCCCGTCTCGCTGCTCGAGTACGCCTCGCGGGTTCTCGACGTGTGGGTGCGCCCGCGCCCGATGGACGACGGCTCCTGGGCGGTCGAGATTCAGACGGAGACGGAGGGCGAGGGCGTCGCCCTCCACACCCTGTGCGACGAGGACGGAGCGGTCGTCGGCACGCTGGAGGGCCACGGCACGATCGTGGTGCATGACCCCCGGCTCTGGTGGACGCACGACCTGGGCCACCCGCACCTGTACACCCTGACCACGTTCCTCGAGAAGGACGGGGTGCTGCTGGACGTGGCCGAGCGGCGCGTCGGGCTCCGCACCATCCGCCTGATCCGCGAGCCGGACGAGCACGGCGAGAGCTTCCGCTTCGAGCTGAACGGCGTGTCCGTCTGGGCCCGCGGCGCCAACTGGATCCCGGAGGACTCCTTCCCGTCGCGCCTGGACGCCCGCCGGTACCGCCACCAGGTCGACAACGCCGCCATGATGGGTGTGAACATGCTGCGCGTGTGGGGCGGCGGCCTGTACGAGGACGACGCGTTCTACGACGCGTGCGACGAGACGGGCATCCTGGTTTGGCAGGACTTCGCCTACGCGTGTGCCTACTACCCGGACACCGACGAGTACGCCGAGGCCGCGCGGGTCGAGGCGGAGGCCGCGGTGAAGCGCCTGCGCAACCGCGCGTCGCTCGCCCACTGGTGCGGCAACAACGAGAACCTGATCATGTGGCAGGCCTGGGGAAGGGCCGGCCACAAGCCGCACCGCTACTACGGCGAGAGGATCTACGACGAGGTCATCCCCTCGGTTCTGGCGCGGCTGGATCCCGACCGGTCGTACACCCCGAGCAGCCCCTGGGGCGGGGAGAAGCACTGCAACGAGGACCCCGTGGGCGACGTCCACGACTGGTCCATCTGGCACGGTTCGCCGGACTGGCGGGGCTACGCCAAGTCGCGCGCGCGGTTCGTGTCCGAGTTCGGCTTCGCGTCGTCGATGAGCCTGGACCTGTGGCGCACCTGCGCCGAGGGCCGCGACTGGCGGCCGGATTCTCCGGTGGTGCGCTGGCACGACAAGACCGGCAAGGATTGGCCTACGTTCAAGAGCTTCGTGGAGCTGTTCTATCCCGAGTCGAAGACCCTGGAGGACTGGGTGTACCACACGCAGCTCAACCAGCGGGACGCCCTGCGCTTCGGCATCGAGCATTGGCGGCGCTCCCGCTTCTGCAAGGGCACGCTGATCTGGCAGCTGAACGACTGCTGGCCGGTGCAGAGCTGGGCGCTGGTCGATTCCGGCTGGAACTGGAAGGCGGCCGCCCACGAGGTGCGCAGGCTGTACGACGACGTGCTGGTGAGCATCGAGCGCGACGGCGAGAGGGTGCGCGTGCACGTGGTGAACGATTCGGCCGACACGGCCGTGGAGGACGGCGCTCTGGAGCTGGTGGCCGTGGACCTGCTGGACGGCCACGTGGTCCGAGAGTGGAGCGAGATCGTGTCGGTGGACAGCGGGGACCGCGTGGTGGCGATCGAGGCCGACGTGTCGGGCCTGCCCGCCAGCCGAACGCTGCTCTACGCCAGCCTGGACGAGGTCCACGACGCTTGGCAGCTGCTCGCCAACCCCAAGGACTGCCAGTTCGCGAAGCCTCGTCTGCGGTTCCGGATCGACGAGGAGGGCATGGGCCAGCTGTGGTCCGACCGTCCCGTGGTGGACCTGATGATCTACGACCCCGAGGGCGGGTCGCCGCTCTTCGACAACTTCATCACGCTGCCGTACGCGGCGACGACGCAGCTCCACCTGAAGCAGGGGTCCAAGGTGGGGCGGCTCCGGGGACGCTCGCTCGCGGGCGACCAGGAGATCGAGGTGGTGCGGGGCCCGTTCTAGGCGGGCGATCCGCGTACACCAAGCAAGGTAGGCAACAGAGAGGCCCGGCCCCCACGGGGGGCCGGGCCTGCGTTGTTCCTCGGCTTCGCCGGGATCAGCGGTCGCGGAACAGGCCCTTGTCCCTCTTGTCCTTCTCGTCCGACTTTCCGTCGGAATTCTCGTTGGACCCGCGCGGCCGGATCGGTCCGCGGTCGTTCTCGTCCGCCTTCCGGCCCGTATCGGGCACGCGGAACGACGCGCGGTCTCGGCCCGTCCCGCCCGTGTTCGAGACGTCCACCGCGTAGCCGCCCGGATCCCGGACGGAGACGGTGGTGTCGAACCGCCCGCCAGACACGCGCACCCTCCGGTCCACCACGCGCCGGCCGCGGGAGTCGGTCACGATCACTCGAACCTCGGTGTCGTTCGAGCGTCCTGCCACGCGCAGGCTGCCGGCCGGCACGAGGCTGCCGTTGCGGGGGGCGTCCAGCGTGAGGCTGTTGGCCACGGGCGGCCGGTTGGACCCACCCGAGCCGCCCCAGCCGCCGCGCGGCCGAACCAGGATGATCTTCTCGTCGCGAACCTTCCCGTCCAAGGTGAGCACGCGGATCTTGTAGTCGCCCTCGCGGACGCGGCTGAACGTCGTGGAGAACCTGCCTCTTGCCGACACCCTGTTCTCGTCGATCACCGAGTTCAGTCGGGAAGTGAGCTGGACTCGGAGCTGGCTGGCGGTCGACCTACCCTCCACCACCACGCGGTCCGAGTCGATCGTCTCGCGGTTTCGGGGGCGCAGAATCTCCGCGTCGCCCTCGTGGAAGGGGTCGCCCTCCACGGTGAAGCGCACCTCGTCGCGCTGGCGGCTGGACGATCCCTCTGCGAGAGCGCGGTAGACGCCGCCCCTCAGCGGGATCGTGACGGACCACCGACCGTCGCGCACCCGGACCGACTCGGTGGCCACGCGGTCCCCGCTGCGCTCGAACACCTGGACTCGCACGTCGCGGGATTCGGCGTAGCCGGAAATCGTCACCCGGCCGTCGCGGACCCGGTCGCCGTCGCGGGGGGACCGGATCCGAAGGTAGCTCGAGCTGGTGTCGGGGCTCCAGTCGCCCTCGGTGACCACCAGGCCGCTGGGGAACTCCACGCGGACTTCTCGCGCGTACCCTCCGCGGTCCACGTAGGCCAAGTATCGGAAATCCTTGTAGTCGCCCCGGATCACGCACTCGCCGCGCCCCTCGACGCGCGAGTCGCTGGAGCCTGCGGGGCGGACCTGTTCGTTGTAGAAGCGATAGCGGCCGACATCGTCGAACCGCCTCTCGAGCAACCTCTGCACCGCGCTCCGGGCGGCGCGGACCGGGTCGCTCTGGCTCTGGCTCTGGGCTTGGGCCGCGATCGCCAGCAGGGCGAGGGCCAGGCCGAAGGTCCATCTGTGTTTCATCTTTTCGATTCCTCCTTTCTCCTGGGTTCGACGCTCGGTAGCGTCATTGCGCGCAGTCTGACCGATCCACTGCGGTGCCCCCGGGTCCGAGCAACGGTCGAGGGCTGGGCGACCAAGGCCCCGCCTCAGGCAACCGCCGCCCGGCCCGCGGCTCCCCGGTTCGCGAATGGGTGTCTGGGTCATTCCCGGTTCAGTCGTAGGGCGAGCGTCCCTTCTTCGGAATGACGACGGTCAGGGACCTCTCGTAGTCCTCCGAGACTCGCTTCTGCGGGCGCAGCGTCACCCGGTACTGCCCCGGTTCGAGTGCGGTCGAGAAGCTCCATCTTCCATTCCGGATGGGGACGGTCAGAGGACCGGGCACGTTGCTTGGTTCGAGGTAGTTCTCCCCGGTGTCGGAGACCCACTCGAAAGTCGCCACCATGGGGCCGGCCTTCACCGAGTGGCCCCAGACTTCCAGGCGTCCGGTGTGGGACACGGTGTACCCCAGCACCTTCACGTCGCTGTCGGTTTCCAACAGCTTTTCTCTGTCGTCGTTGATGAGATGGATGCCCTCGGGATAGTGGAAGCGCCCGTCGATACTGTAGCCGACCCGGTCGCGGTGCGCCGACGTGAACCGGACCAGATTCACGTCGTACGGGGTCTCGATCCAGATTCTCGTGACCTTGCCGGCGTCGAGCGCAACAGAGGCCCTCACTTCCCAAGGGTCTTCAACGTCCGACTCGTTGAGGACGTAGAGGAGACGGAGGTTCGTTTCTCCCGGAGTCTCACCCGGCAAGACTCGGAAACCCTTGAGCCACATGCCCCTTGAGCTTCCGGCGGACTTCGGACGGCCGATCATCGCGTCGAAGCGGGTGACGCTTTCGAGGTCGGGGCCCTGGTCCCAGCTATCGTAGCAGAACACCAGCGGCGCCAGCAGCCGAGCGAACCTTTCGATCGGTTGCGGGATCTTCCCCTCGACGCGGAAGTCTGAGGAGCCTCCCAGTGCGATGCACACGGAATTGAGGGCTTCCCACTCCGCCTCTTTCGCTCTAAACTCCTCGAACCCATCTGGAATGATACGGATTCGCCCTGCCTCCTCCTGCTCCTTCAGCACCTGCTCGATTTCATCCTGCGAGAGCTGCCGAGGCTCGGTATCCGGCTGGGGCTGGAGGGCGGGCCTCTCGAGCAAAGCCCCGATGCTCCTCCACCACCAAAGAAACGATAGAACCGCCACGACCACGCCGAACCGCCGCATTCTTTCGTCCTCCTTACCCCTTACGGTTGCGTTGACCTGCAGACGTCTGGCGGCTCGGCGGCGTTTCGCCGTTCCATAATGGGCCGTGCCTCGGGTTTCCGTAATCGTGCCCAGCTACAACCACGGCCGGTTTCTGCGGCGGACTCTGGAGTCGGCTCTGGGCCAGACGTTCCGCGATCTGGAGGTTCTGGTGCTGGACGACGGCAGCAAGGACGACAGCCTCGAGGTGGCCGCCTCGGTTCGCGACCCGCGGCTGCGGGTGGAGGCGAACCCGACCAACCTGGGCACCTACGGCACCCAGCAGAGGGGGCTGGACCTCACTGACTCCGAGTTCGTCGCGATCCTGAACTCCGACGACTTCTGGGAGCCGACCAAGCTGGAGCGCCAGGTGAGGGCGCTGGAGGAGCGTCCCGAATGCCCCTACTGCTACACGTTGGGATGGGTGGCCGACGCCGAGGGCCGGCTGGACCGCAACCAGGACGTCCATGACGGTTGGCCCATTGATCCCGTCCAGGACCTCTTGCCGTGGCTGCTGTTCGAGAATCGGGTCCTGGCCTCGTCGGTGCTGTTCCGTCGGGAGGGCCTCTCGTTCCACACCGAATGCCGCTACTCGGGCGACTGGGTGGTGCAGCTCGAGCTGGCCGCCGGGCGGCGGGTGGCCTGCGTTCCCGAGCGGCTGAGCCATTGGCGCGTGCACGGCGCCAACACCTTCTTCCGCTCGAGGGAGCAGGCGCTGGAGGAGATCGCGGTGCGGGAGGCGGTCTCGCGGGTCGGCGGCGGTTGGCTGCGTTTTGGCTCGGATCCTCGTCTGGTTCGGCTCGGCTTGGGTAAGAACGAGCTGAACCTGGTGGCGCTGTACTCGCCCTTCGCGGCCCGGTGGCGCGGACTCACGGCCGGACTGAGAGCCGTTTGGTGGCACCCTGGAAAGCGGAGAGGCTACCGCCGGCTGGCGACGGTGTTCCTGCCCGGAAACCTCTGGCCCCGCGCCTTGTGGGGCGGCAGCGCGGCCGTCTGGCGAGGTGCGCGATTCCAACGAATCGACCTGCGCCTTCCGCGGACGAAAGCTTCTTAAAGCCGCATAAAGAACCCGGCAATTCTGCCTGTTTTTGAGGTCAGAAAAACCCGAACTGCCGGCAACCTCCGGTTCCGTCGTACAATGAACGTACTCCCCAAGGGAAGGAGGAAATCAATCCAATGAAGCATCTTGGCATGACCCTGGCGGTGACCGCCTTGGCTCTGGTCCTCGTTCCGCAGGCTCAGGCCGGTGGCGCCGTCAGCACCGACCGGTTCGGCTACACCGGCACCACCACCCGCTACGCCACTCTCGCCGACGCCCTCGCGGGCACCAACGCTCTGGAGACGATCGCGATCGGCAACCGCGACCTGTCGCTGTTCGTCGTCAAGGACCTCCCCGATTACTGGGACGATTCCACGGTCATCATGGGCTCGTGGTGGTACACCACCCAGGGCTCCGCGGGATACGGCAACACGCGCGGCAATACGGGCGTCGGGTTTCTGCAGATCTACGAGGACCCGAACGTGACGGGAAACGTGGCCCAGATGGCGTTCGGCGACTGGGACGGAACCTACTGGACCAGCTACACCCTCAGCGTGTCTGGGTCCGGCGCAGACTACGCCAGCTCGTTTGCTCGGTTCAGCCCGTTCAGCAGCAACACGAACGACAAAGGGATCTATCACACGTACAGCCTCACGCTGACGGCCACTGGGCTGCAGGGGGTGCTGCATGGCAACGTGATCGAGTCGTTCAACCATCCGACCGGCGTGACGGGCACCTTCGCCGGCCTGTTCGAGAACACCAGCTCGGATCCCGCCAAGCAGGGCTTCTACACGTTCCAGATGACGCTGGACATGGAGAACTGGGCGTTCTCCCAGAACGGCAGCCTGAACGGCGAGTACCACGACAACGGGAACATCTATCCGAGCTACTTCGCCCAGACCGTTCCCGAACCGTTCACGGTGGGTCTGGCAACCGCGTGCCTCGGCTTGGCCGCTCTGCGACGGCGGAAGCGGTAACGGCGAAGCGCCGATCCGGTTGGCAGGGAGGGGGCTGCGCAGCCCCCTCCGGTCGTTTGGTCTACGCCGAGCCCGTCGCCCAGCGGCCGACGTCCCGCAGAAAGGCCTCGGCGGTCTCCCGGTCGTAGGCGCCACCGACGTCCAGCCAAACCCCCTTCGCCGGCAGCTCCTCCATGACGCGCTTGGCGTCCTCCAGGTCCACGCAGATCACCTGGAGGCTCAGCCCCCGGTCCAGGGCGCGCCGGTAGACATCGATCCAGCGGGAGGCCGGCTCGTGCCCGGCGCCGTACACCCACTGCAGCGCGTGCAGGTTCGGGATCTCGAGCACGGACTCCAGGTGCGGCAGCGCCGAGGGGCCGTCGAGGTGGAAGATGTTCCGGTCCATGGCGGCCGTCTCGCGATGGATGGAGGGAAGCACCAGCTCGCGGAAGAGCTCCGGCCCGATCAGCGCGTTGAAGTCGCAGTTCGGCACGAACTGCCGGCCCCAGGCGGGGGCAGGGAGCCAGGTCGCCACCGGTTGGCCCGCCGCAAGAATGGGAGCGACCTGCCGCTCGTAGGCCTCCAGCGCGATCGGCGTCACCCACTCGCAGGCCTCCCGGACGGCATCGGGGTCGTCGAGGCACTCCACGCACAGCTCCTCGGGGTCGCGCAGTGCCGCCAGCAGGTCGGCGTTGGTGTGCATGTCGGTGTAGCCGGTGATCCACTTTCCTGCGCCAGCCTCCAGCGAGAGCGAGATCATCCGCTCGACGGCGCTCCAGTAGGGGTTGTCCCAATCGGGCTCCCGGCCCACGATCTCGCGGCACGAGGTAGAGCGGGGCACGCTCCATCCGCTCTCCTCGGAGTATTCGATCTCGGCACCGAAGACCGACGCCAGCACCTCCGGTCCGAGGTTGGGGAAGAGGATCGGCAGGCCGTCGGCGAACCACTCCTGCTGCTCCGCAACCGCGGCGAACTGCTCCACGCGGAACTCCACGTCCAGCCAAGCCTCGCGCACCGAGGCGTGCCGCTTGGTGGGCAGGCTCCAAGGGCGCTCGGGCTTCAGGCGCAGGGTCATCGGGGGGCGGTCGACGATCTCTCCGACCCACCAGGCCTCCCAGCGACGCATGGAGAGGTCGGCGTCCGGCTTCGTGCTCAGGGCGAGCTCAGGCATGGGCGTCCTCCGGCCCGATTATGGGGCCTGCGGCGCGCGGGGGCAGTATCATGGCGCCATGGCACGGCGGTTTCTGGCGATCCTGCTGCTCGCGCTCGGCGTCTCGGTGGCGGCCGCGCAGACGTTCCGGGTGCGTTACGACGCGGCGGCCTACGCCGGACCGTTCACCGGGTCGGTGGCGGTGTACGTCTCCAAGACGATGAAGGAGCCCCGCCTGGGGCCGTCTTGGGTGGACCCGGAGCCGGTGCTCGTGGCGCGCTTCGCGGACGTCGGCCCCGGCCGCTGGATGGTGCTGGACGCGACGACCGTGATCGGAGGCCGCAAGCGGATCGAAGCCATCCAGCCCGGCGAGTACGCCGTGCAGGCGGTGGTGGACCGCAACCTAGGCGGACGCACCGTCGGCGCCTGCCCCGGCAACATCGTGTCGAAGGCGGTGCGGGTGCGGATCGCCGCCGGAACGCAGACGGACCTGACGTGCGACCGGGTGCTTCCCGAGCCGGCGTTCGAGGAGACCGCGCGGGTGAAGCTGTTGCGGGTGAGGTCCAAGCTGCTCGAGGCGTTCCACAAGCGCCCGGTCGAGCTGAAGGCGGTCGTCGGTTTGCCGGCGGGGTGGTCGGCCGAGCGGTCGTGGCCCGTGGTGTACGAGGTTCCGGGGTTCGGCGGGAGCTACCGCTGGTACAGCGGCGTGGGCTTCCTCCCCGGGACCGACAGGGCTGGCGAGCCGTTCGTGCACGTGGTGCTGGATCCGGACTGCCCGACGGGCCACCACGTGTTCGCGGACAGCGACAACAACGGACCCTACGGCCGAGCCCTGGTGGAGGAGCTGATCCCCGAGATCGAGCGGAGGTTCCGTTGCGGGGGAAGCCCGGCCGCCCGGTTCGTGACCGGCCACAGCAGCGGCGGATGGTCCAGCCTCTGGCTGCAGATCCAGCACCCGGACGTGTTCGGGGGCTGCTGGTCGACGGCGCCCGACTACGTGGACTTCCGGTCGTTCTGCAACACCGACATCTATCGCGAGGGGGCCAACCTGTACCGCCAGGGAACGGTGGAGACGCCGCTCATCCGCCAGGGAGAGCGCGTGCTGGCCACGGTGCGCGAGTTCTGCATGAGGGAGTACGGGCTGCGCGGCGAGCAGATGGGCTCTTTCGTGGCGGTGTTCAGCCCGAGGGGCCGCGATGGCCAACCTCAGCCGCTGTGGAACTGGGAGACCGGCGAGATCGATCCGAAGGTGGCCGAGGCCTGGCGCCGCTACGACATCGGGCACGTCCTACGCAGCCGCTGGGCCGAGCTGGGCCCGAAGCTCCGGGGCAAGATCTTCATCGCGTGCGGCACCGAGGATACGTTCTATCTGGACCGGCCGCTCCGCCTCCTCGCGCAGGACCTGGACACGCTGGGTGCCAAGGCCACGGTGCTGTTCGTTCCCGGCGACCACGGCAGCATGCTCACCCCCGAGCTGCGCCGGAGGATCGATCAGGAGATCGCGGACCGCTACCGCGCTTCCCGCGAGTCGAAGGCCTCGACGGCCCAGAGCGAAGGTCCGTCCGACGCGTCGTCGATCGCGATGCGCAGCTTGAACGCCTTGACCGGTCGGACGGCGATCGGCTCCCCGTCGCCTCCGATGGCCGATCCGGCCGCCAGACGCTCCCAGGCCTTGCCGGTCCACGCCTCCACGCGGTAGGCGCGAACGCGGCGGTAGGCCTCGACCAGCCGCAGACGGTCGAAGCGGATTCCTTGCGGGGCGGAGAACTCGATCCAGGCTTGGCGCACGCCGGGATCGGTCGCCCAGCGGGTGCGCGGCTCGGCGTCGACGGCCTTGTCCGGGCCGAACGCCGGATCGTTGCGGTACACGTTCGAGGCGGTGGCCGAGCAGCCTTCCAGCACGTTGCGGGCGATCCTGCCGGTGGCCAAGGCCCTCTTGAGCTCGATGAGCCTGCGGACGGCCGGCTCGGGGATGCGGCCGCTGCGGTCCGGCCCGATGTTCAGGAGCAGGTTGGCGCCCCGCCGCTCGGTCTCGGTGGCCAGGCGGAACAGGTCCAGGGTCGTGCGCAGGGAGTCCTCCGGCAGCCAGAACCATCCCTCCTGGGTCGCGGAGTCGCAGACCTCCATCGGCAGGTGGTAGTCCTGCCCCAGGTAGCGGATCACCGGGTTGTGGCCGGTCGGCGGTGGCAGGGTGCGCTCGCCGTTCACGAGGTCCGTCGGCCACAGGGCGGCCTGCTTGCCGGCGACGAAGCTCCTGGCGTAGGAGACCGGGGTCACGGGGATGCGCGAGCCGTCGCGGAAGCTGTGGTTGAGCAGGATCATGCAGTCGGGCTGGAGCTTCTTGGCGGCGCGGTAGATCCGGGATAGGGCCTTGTCGGTGTCGGGACCCATGTCGAAGGGGATGTCGAGCCAGAGCTCGAAGATCGGGCCGTAGTTGGAGAGCAGCTCGGAGATCTGGGCGGTGCAGAATCGCTCGTACTCCTCGGGCGTGCGCCCGGGCTGGTGGCGGACGTCCCAGCCGAGCAGGTAGTAGAGGCCCGGGAGGACGCCCTGCTTGCGGCAGGCGTCGACGAACTGCCGGACGACGTCCGGCTGGTCGGCGGTCTTGACGGAGTAATCGGTCTGCGCCGAGGGCCACAGGCAGAAGCCGTAGCAGTGCTTGGCCGTCAGCACGGCGTAGCGGAAGCCTGCCCTCTTGGCGACGGTGACCCACTGCTCGGGGTCGGCGTTCGCAGGGGCGTACCGGTCCACCCCCGCCGGAATGCCGCCGTACTCGTCTCCGGTGAAGGTGGACATCCCGAAGTGGAGGAAGATGCCTCGCTTCTGGGCCCGCCAGCGCTCGATCACGGGGTTCGGCTTGATCGCGGGCCAGTCGGTGGGCGCGGTCAGCCATTGGGCGGCGGCGAGGGCCAGCAGACCGATCATGCGCGGTTGCTACCCAACGGGCAGGGGCGGAGTCAAGCGGGCGCGGCGGGAGCGGCGGTTCGGGTATCCTTTGCCGAGTCCGGCGCGGGAGCGAATCAGCCCCGGCGGCCCAAGGGTCCGCCAGTGGGTGGCATGTCGCGAGCGGCGTGTGGTATCCTACGTGCTTGCGTCACCCGTCTTCCGCCGTTGCGGGCCGGGCGTCCCATCGGATCGAGGTGCAGAGGCGATGAAAGTGCGTGCGAGCGTGAAGAAGATGTGCGAGAAGTGCAAGATCATTCGGCGCAAGGGCGTCGTTCGTGTCCTCTGCGAGAACCCGAAGCACAAGCAGCGGCAGGGCTGATTCCCCAGGAGATTTCAGAAGACCAATGGCACGTATCGCAGGCGTCGATCTTCCCCGCGACAAGGCCGTCCTGTACGCCTTGCCGCTGATCTACGGCATCGGCAAGCACAACGCCCACGAGGTGGTCGAGAAGGCGGGCGTGGACCCGCGGAAGAAGGTGCGCGACCTGACCGAGGCTGAGGTCGGCGCGCTGCGCGAGGTGATCGACCGGGACTACCAGGTCGAGGGAGACCTGCGGCGCGAAGTCAACTCGAACATCCGTCGGCTGATCGAGATCGGTTCCTACCGCGGCCTCCGGCACCGGCGCGGCCTGCCCGTGCGCGGCCAGAACACCCGCAGCAACGCCCGCACGCGCAAGGGTGCGAAGAAGACGGTCGCCGGCAAGAAGAAGGCCAAGAAGTAAGGGTTCCAGATGGCAAGAAAGCAGTCTTCCAAGGCGAAAGCGAAAGAGAAGAAGAACGTCCCGGTGGGCGTCGCGCACGTTCACGCGTCGTTCAACAACACGATCGTGACGATCACCGACCCCCAAGGCAACGTGATCAGCTGGGCTTCCGCCGGCCGCGTGAACTTCAAGGGCAGCCGCAAGGGCACGCCGTTCGCGGCCCAGGTGGCCGCCGAGCAGGCCGCGCGCCGAGCTCAGGACCATGGGATGCGCAAGGTCGAGGTTCAACTGAACGGCCCGGGAAGCGGCCGGGAGACGGCCATCCGCGCGCTGGCGGCCGCCGGGCTCGAGGTGCTCTCCATCTGCGACAAGACGAAGGTCCCGCACAACGGCTGCCGGCCGCCCAAGCGTCGGCGCGTCTGAGAGGAGGGCGAGCAGCACACCCCCAATGCCACACATCACCACCCTCGAACTGAAGAAGGACTACGGCAAGTTCGTGCTCGAGCCCCTGGAGCGGGGCTACGGGCAGACGATCGGCAACGCCCTGCGCAGGGTCCTGCTCAGCTCCATCCAGGGCGCCGCGATCTGCGCGGTGCGCATCGAGAAGGTTTTCCACGAGTTCGCCCCGATCCCCGGCGTGAAAGAGGACGCGACGCAGCTTCTGCTCAACCTGCACGACGTCGCGATCCGCTTCGACGACTCGCTGGTCGGCACGGAGGTGGACAAGGTGCTGCGCATCGAGGTCAAGGGCCCGGGCAAGGTCCATGCGGCGGACATCCAGTGCCCGGACGGCGTCTCGGTCGCCAACCCGGACGTGTACCTGGCCACGATCAGCGACCCGGACGCCACGCTCGCCATGGACCTCTACGTGGGATGGGGCGTGGGCTACGTCCTGCCGGAAAAGCAGGAGAAGTACCGCGGCATCATCGGCGTCATCCCCGTCGGCGCGCAGTTCACCCCGGTGAAGAGGGTGGGCTACAACGTCGAGCAGACCCGCGTGGGGATGCGCACGGACTTCGAGCGGCTGACCCTGGACGTCTGGACCAACGGAGCGCTCAGCCCGAACGACGCCGTGAGCCAGGCCGCGCACATTTTGGAGAAGTATTTCCGCCTGTTCTTCGAGCTCGGGGCCACCGGCTTCGAGGCCGGCCCGCTCGGCGACGACGCGCTCGAGGGGGAGCTGCTGAACGTGCCGGACGTGAACCTCGAGGAGCTCGGGTTCACGCAGCGAACGTACAACGCTCTGCGGCGCAGCGGGCTGATGACCCTCAAGGCCCTGCTGAGCACCTCCGAGGCCGATCTTCGCAGCATCCGCGGGTTCGGCGTGCGGGCGCTCGAGGAGGTCCGCGAGAAGCTCGCGGAGCGGGGCTACGAGCTGAGGCCCGGCAAGACGTCGTTCCGCGCGCCGGAGCTGGACGACGAGGGGGAGGAGGGCTGATCGCCGCCCGCCCCGGGGAGTTTGCACCATGAGACACCTTGTTGACCGCAGAAAGCTAGGATTGCCCAGCGACCAGCGCCGGGCGCTGTTGCAGAACCTGACCCGCCAGTTCGTGCGGCACGGCTACGTGCGCACCACCCTCGGCCGGGCCAAGGAGCTGCAGCGCGTGGTGGAGAAGCTGATCACCACCGCCAAGCAGGACACGCTGGCCGCCCGCCGCGAGGCGCGCAAGATTCTGGTGGGCCACTCGACGAGCAGCCCCAAGCCCGAGCGCCTGCTGGCCGGCAAGACCCCGCTGGAGAAGACCGCCATCCTGCAGCAGCGCAGCCTGATCAACGGCGAGGACCTCGTCAAGCACCTCTTCGACGAGGTCGCCCCGCGCTACAAGGAGCGGAACGGCGGCTACACGCGGCTGACCAAGATCGGGAAGCGACGAGGGGACGGCGCCCCTTGCGCGGTGCTGGAGCTGGTTGACTGAGCGCGTTCGACTGATCGTCGCTTACGACGGAACCGATTTCCGCGGCTGGGCCGCGAATCCTGGACAGAGGACCGTCCAGGGCACATTGAAAGATGCTGTGCGCCAGGCCTCGGGCGAGGATTGCGAGGTCGTTGGGGCTAGCCGAACCGACTCGGGAGCCCACGCTCGGGGGCAGGTCTGCCACTTCGACTCCGCGCGCGGGATTCCCGCCGACCGCTGGGCCGAGGTGCTGAACCGGGTCCTGCCGCGCGACGTGCGCGTGCTGGAGAGCCGCCGGGTGCCCGAGCTGTTTCACAGCCGGTTCTGCGCGAGGTGGCGGCACTATCGCTACCGCATTCTGACCGGCGGGCCGGACCCGTTCCGCGAGCGGTGGGCGTTCCGGTTCGGAAGGCCGCTCGACGTGGACGCGATGCGACGGGCGGCGGCGGATCTGGTCGGCGAGCACGACTTCCGCGCCTTCAGCGAGGAGCTCAAGGGCGAGGGCAACACGGTCCGCACCCTGTTCCGGGTGGAGGTCGCGCCGGTCCGAGACGAGGTCCGCGTGGACGTGGTCGGCACGGCCTTCGTCAAGGGCATGATGCGGCGGATCGCCGGCTTTCTGCTGGAGGTCGGCAAGGGCCAGCGTCCGCCCGCGCACGCGGGAATCCTGCTCTCGTCAGGAGACCGGGAGCGTCTGACCTGGCCGCTGGTGCTGCCCGCGCGAGGCCTCACCCTGATGAGGGTGAGCTACGGCCGGCACCTGCGCGACGTGCGGCTCGCGGCGCCCCAACAACAGCACAGCATCGAGACGGACTGAAGGAGTCGATCCGGCCGGGCGGCCGATCGAAGGATAGACGATGAACAGGACTTACACAGCCAAAGAGGGAAGCATCGAGCGCAAGTGGTACGTCGTGGACGCCACGGGCGTTCCGATCGGACGTCTGGCCGCCCAGGTTGCGCAGGTGTTGCGGGGCAAGCACAAGCCCACCTTCACCTACAACATGGATTGCGGCGACTACGTGATCGTTGTGAACGCCGAGAAGGCCGTGCTCACTGGGCGCAAGGACGAGGAGCTCATCTACTGGCACACCGGCTGGCCGGACGGCCTGAGAAGCGTCCAGCGCGGCCGGCTCTTGCGCGAGAAGCCGGAGCGGCTGATCGAGCGCGCCGTGTGGGGCATGACGCCCAAGACGAGGCTCGGTCGGCAGATCATCAAGAAGCTGAAGGTCTACCGCGGCGCGGCTCACCCGCACGCCGCCCAGGCCCCCGAACCGCTGAACATCAACAAGGACTGACGAGGACCGATGGCATCTGAAGTGTATTACGGGACGGGCCGGCGCAAGAGCGCGGTGGCCCGAGTTTGGCTCCAGCCCGGCGAGGGCAAGATCGAGATCAACGGCCGGGACCTGAAGGAGTATCTGGGACGGCCGGTGCTCGAGATTCTGGTCCGCAGCCCGCTGGCGGCCCTCGAGCTGGACGGCCGCTACGACGTGAAGGCGCGCGTGAGGGGCGGCGGCATCAGCGGCCAGGCCGGCGCGGTCCGCCTGGGCATCGCCCGCGCGCTGGTCGAGTACGACAGCGAGTTCCGACGCCCGTTGCGGAAGGGCGGCTTCCTGACGCGCGACGCCCGCGTGAAGGAGCGCAAGAAGTACGGCCGCAAGAAGGCCCGGCGCGGCTTCCAGTTCGTCAAGCGCTGAGGGCGGCCTCGCAACGCGCCGCAGAGTTCCGGGGCGCGGCCCTTCGGCTGTCGCCCCTTTCTGTTTGCAGTCTGTTGGGTAGGTAGGACACCGAAGGCGATGGAACCCTCGGGACAGGCCCCGACCAAGGCGCTCTGGCTCCGCCGAGAGGTGGCGCGTCTGTTGGTTGTGGCGCTCCTGGCCGAGATCGGGTTCGCCGTCCTGAACATCTCCACGATGCCCGTGTACCTGCGGGAGGACCGCGGGTTCGGCGAGGGGGTGATCGCCCTAGTGGTGACCACATTCCTGCTGTCCGAGGCGCTCTTCAAAGGCTCCATGGGCCATCTGGCCGACCGGTACGGCCGACGGCGCCTGATGGTGCTGGGCACGGGCCTCACCGCGGCGACCCCGCTGCTCACGATGCTCGTGCCCCGCCATTGGGGGTACGGCGAGACGCTGGCGCTGATGGGCCTGCGGGCGGTGGACGGCCTGGGCGCGGCGATGCTGTGGCCGGCCGCGTTCGCGCTGATGAACGACACGGTCGAGGACGGCGAGCGGCAGGAGGCGATGAGCCTGCTCAACATGTGCTATCTGGTCGGGATCGCCCTCGCCTTGCCCGTGGGCGGCCTGGTCAACGACCAGTTGGGGCCTTGGTTCCGAGACTTCGGGGGCGAGAGGGTTCCGAGCTTGTGGCTGGCCTCGGCGCTGTTCCTCGGCGTGTCCGTCGCGTCGTTCCGCTTCGTGCCGAGCGGCAGGGAGCTGCGCCTGAACCGCGCCGTCCAGCGGGCATCCGGAGAGCCCGAGGACCTCCGCACGCTGCTGGAGTCGGCAAGGCGCATCCCGAGCTACCTCCTGCTGGGCTTCGTGACGTTCGTGGGCGTCGGCTTTCCGATGGTGCCGCTGAAGCTGTTCGCCAAGGACCAGTTCCAGATGAGCGAGACCCAGTTCGGGGTGCTGGTGCTTCCCGGCGCGATCCTCATGGCGGCGCTCAGCGTTCCGATGGCCAAGCTCGGCGAGCGGATCGGCCGGGTGCGGGCCGTGCACCTGGGGATGTTCCTCTGCGTCGTTGGCTTGGCGGTGATCTCCTCCGGGGCGGTGTTTCCGGCCTTCCGCACGCAGTGGGTCCTCGCGCTGGGCGGGATTCCGCTCGGCATCGGCTTCCTCCTCACGATCCCCGCCTGGTACGCCAGCGTCTCGGAGCTGGACCCGAACACCCGGGCGGCGAACATCGGCGCCGTGATGACGGCCCAGGGGCTGGGCGCCATCCTCGGCGCTCCGCTGGGCGGCACGGTGTATCAGCACCGGTACTGGTTCGCCGACCTGTACGGCCGGTTCCTTTCCGGCGGCGGCATCGACCGGCTGATGGCGCCGGACCGCTTCCGCGAGCTGACCGAGGGCTTCGGGCGCTACATGCTGTTCGTCGGCTGCCTGGTCTTCGTGATGCTCGGGTGGCTGCTGGGCCTCCGCGTGCTGAAAGCCCCATCGGGCCCAGCGCGGCCTTCGGAATAGGCCGCCGTCGGCGATACTGGTTCTCGGTGGTGGAGAGGCCATGAGGGTCGACGAGGACCGTGGCCGCGATCGGAGCCTGGCCTATGCTTTGGCCTACTGGGTCGCGGGTTCGCTGTGGATCCTGCTGTCCGATCGCCTTCTCTTCGGCGACACCGGGCCGTTGCTGATCGGGAGCGTGGCCAAGGGCTTGGGCTTCGTCACCGTCACGGCTCTTCTCCTCTGGGGGATGATGCGCCGGAACGGCCGCCACCTTCGGGAAGCGGCGGAGCGCGCAGAGCGCAGCGAGGAGACGCTCCGGTCGCTCCTGAACGCGACCGAAGAGGGCATCGCCGAGATCGACGCCGAGGGGCGGCTGATTCGCTGGAACCCAGCGTTCGCCGAACTGTTCGGCGTGAGGGAAGACTCGGTTCGCGAGGTGGGCCGCGTGCTCGGACCCGAGGCCGCGACCGAGCTGGCCCCTCTGTTGCGGGGTTCCTCGGCAGAGACGGTCCGGTTCGAGGTCCTGGTCCAGAGGGGTGAGGGCATCGGCCTCATCCAGGTTTCGGCCAGTCCCCTGCGTCCGCCGGCTGTGGGCCGGGCGGTGCTGGTCGCGTCGGACCTCAGCGATCGGGCGAGGGCGGAGCGCCTGCTGAGGGAGGCGAACGAGCGCTTGGAGGGCATTGTTCGGTCGCGGACGGAAGCCTTGGAGGCCACCAACCGGGAGCTGTCCGCGTTCGCGGCGTCGGTCTCGCACGACCTTCGGGTGCCGATCCGGGCGATCGCGGGCTACGCCGCCATCGTCTTGGAGGACGCCGGCGAGGCCTTGGACGACGAGTCGAGGGAGAACCTGGAGAGGATTCGATTCTCCGCCGCGCGCATGGGCGCGATGGTGGAGAGCCTGATGCGCATGGCGCGGGCGACCGATCGCCGCATGGAGATCGCCGAGGTGGACGTCACCGCCTTGGCCCGGCAGATCGCGGAGGAGATCTTCGCCCAGAGTCCCGAGCGGGCGGTGCGCCTCGACGTCCAGGAGGGGATGGTGGTGCAGGCCGACCCGACTCTCTTGGCCAGCGCCCTGCAGAACCTGCTCTCGAACGCTTGGAAGTTCACGCGCGGCAGGGAGCAGGCGGAGATCGCCGTGCGTCTGGAGGAGACCCCCGAGGGGAGCGTGCTGAGCGTGTCGGACAACGGCGTCGGGTTCGACCCGCGGTTCGCCAAAGACCTGTTCGCGCCGTTCCGCAGGGTCCACGACCCGAGGGAGTATCCCGGCGAGGGCATCGGGCTCGCGACGGTCGCGCGGATCGCGCACCGGCACGGCGGCCGGGCTTGGGCCGACGGTTCGCCGGACGGGGGAGCCACCTTCTCGATCCTCCTGCCGAACGGGGCGCCGGAGCAGGCCGCCTGAAGTCGGCGAGCGGCGTTCGGGGTGCCGTAGGTATCATGGAGCCGGCGGGTAGGGCTTGAGTCCCGGAGCCTCCCGCACACCGCACAAGAGGGTTCGACACCATGGCAACCAAAATCGGTATCAACGGATTCGGCCGCATCGGCCGCCTTTCGCTTCGAACGATTCTCAAGAGGTATCCGGGCGAGCTGGAGGTCGTGGCCGTCAACGACCTGACCGACGCCAAGACCAACGCGCACCTGCTGAAGTACGACAGCACGTTCGGCCGCTTCGACGGCACGGTCGGCGTGGACGGCGACAACATCGTTGTGAACGGCAAGACCATCAAGGTCTTCGCGGAGAAGGATCCGGCCAACATCGACTGGTCGAGCCTCGGGGTGGAGATCGTCCTGGAGTCCACCGGCAAGTTCACCAACCGCGACGACGCCGCCAAGCACCTGGGCGGCACGGTCAAGAAGGTGCTCATCAGCGCCCCGGCCAAGAACGAGGACATCACGATCGTGCTCGGCGTCAACGAGGGCGACTACGACCCCGCGAAGCACCACGTGGTCTCCAACGCGAGCTGCACCACCAACTCGCTGGCTCCGGTCGCGAAGGTTCTGGACGAGAACTTCGGCATCGTGAAGGGTCTGATGACCACCGTGCACGCGTACACCAACGACCAGCGCATCCAGGACATGGCCCACAAGGACCTGCGCCGGGCGCGCGCGGCCGCCGTGAGCATCATCCCGACGACCACCGGCGCGGCCAAGGCGATCGGCCTGGTCCTGCCGCAGCTGAAGGGCAAGCTGGACGGCTACGCGCTGCGCGTGCCGACGCTCACCGGCTCGGTGACGGACCTCACGCTCGAGCTGAGCAAGCAGGTCACCGTCGAGGAGGTCAACGCCGCGGTGAAGGCCGCCGCCGAGGGCCCGCTGAAGGGCATCCTGTGCTACATGGAGGATCCGATCGTGTCGGCCGACATCGTGCAGGACGAGCACAGCGCGATCTACGACGCCGGCATGGCCAAGGTGATCGGTGGCAACATGCTGAAGATCCTCAGCTGGTACGACAACGAGTGGGGCTACAGCTGCCGCGTGGCGGACCTGCTGCACTACTTCGTGAAGAAGGGCCTCTGATCCCTCGCTGGGAAGGAGCCGAGGGAGGGGGCCGCGGGGCGGCCCCCTCCGCCTTTTTGGCGGTGGCGACGAAGTCGCGGAGGAAAGCGATAGAATGAGTCCGATGGGTCTGCGCATCCGCCCCAACGTGCGGCGCATGGAGCCGTATTCGCCGGGCAAGCCGGTGTCCGAAGTCAAGCGCGAGCTCGGCCTGGAGAGCGTGGTCAAGCTCGCGAGCAACGAGAACCCGCTCGGTCCGTCGCCGAAGGCCGTCGAGGCCGTCCGCCGGGCCGCCGAGAGCATGCACGTCTATCCCGATGGCTCGGCCTACGAGCTTCGGCAGGCGCTGGCGAGCCGCTTCGGCCTGTCCGGCAAGCAGATCCTGCTCGGCAACGGGAGCGACGAGCTCATCCACCTGCTGGGCCTCGTGTTCCTCGGCTCGCCGGAGGACGAGATGGTGGTCGGAGACCCATCGTTCGTGCGGTACGACGCCGCCGCGCAGCTCGCCGACTGCAGGCTGGTCAAGGTGCCGCTGGACGGCGACCTGGTGCACGACCTGCGGGCGATGGCCCGGGCGATCACGCCTCGCACGAAGATCGTGTTCGTGGCGAACCCGAACAACCCCACGGGCACGATCGTCCGCAAGGCGGAGGTGGACGCGTTCCTCAACGACCTGCCGGAAGGCGTCCTACTGGTGCTCGACGAGGCCTACTACGAGTTCGCCGCGGACGTGCCGGACTTCCCCAACAGCCGGGACTACGTGCGCGAGGGCCGGCCGGTCGTCGGCCTGCGCACCTTCAGCAAGGCCTACGGGCTGGCGGGCATCCGCATCGGGTACGGCTTCGCGCCCGAGGAGGTGGTGGACGCCGTGGATCGGGCCAGGGAGCCGTTCGACGTGAACAGCCTGGCCCAGGCGGCCGCCGTCGCCGCCCTGGAGGACGACGCGCACGTGGCGCGCACGGTGGCCAACAACCGCGACGGTGCGGCGCGCATCGCCGAGGCGCTCCGCGAGGCGGGGGCCAGGGTGTTCCCGACCTACGCGAACTTCGTGTACGCCGACCTCGGCCGTCCGGCCCAGCCGGTGTTCGAGTCCCTTCTCCGCCAGGGCGTGATCGTGCGCACCGCGACGACGATGGGCAGCCCGACCGGCCTGCGCGTCAGCGTCGGCACGCCGGAGGAGGTAGACCGGTTCCTGGAGGCGTTCCGCAAGGTGGTGGCCTCATGGTGATCGTGATGAAGCCGGGCGCTCCCGAGAGCGCCGTGGCCGAGGTCTCCGAGCATCTGGAGGCCTTGGGCTACATCCTCCACGTGAGCCGGGGCGTGGGAAGGACGCTGATCGGCGCCGTCGGGCTGCCGGAGATCGACAAGGCCGCCACGGCCGACTCCCTGCGCGGCCACGACTGGGTGGAGGACGTCGTCCTCATCAGCAAGCCCTACAAGTTCGTCTCCAGGGAGTACCAGAAGCACGACTCGGTGGTGGACGTCGCGGGCTTGCCGGTGGGCGGCCCGGGCGTGGTCGTCATGGCGGGGCCCTGCACGGTCGAGTCGGAGGAGCAGGTGGACGAGGTGGCCGGACAGGTGTCGGCCACCGGCGCCACGGTGCTGCGGGGCGGGGCCTACAAACCCTCCACGTCGCCGTACAGCTTCCATGGCCTGGGGGAGCCCGGCCTGCGGATTCTGCGGGAAGCCGCCGACCGCCACGGGCTGCGCGTGGTCACGGAGGTGATGGACGTGCGCAGGGTGGAGGAGGTCTCCCGCTTCGCCGACATCCTGCAGATCGGCACGCGCAACATGCAGAACTACGACCTGCTGCGCGAGGTGGGCCAGGCGCGCAAGCCGGTGATGCTCAAGCGGGGCATGAGCGCCAAGTACGAGGAATGGCTCCTTGCGGCCGAGTACATCGCGACGCAGGGCAACACGCAGATTCTGCTGTGCGAGCGCGGCATCCGCACCTTCGAGACGGCCACCCGGAACACCCTGGACCTGAACGCCGTGCCGATGGTCAAGAGTCTGAGCCATCTGCCCGTGGTGGTGGATCCGAGCCACGGCACCGGGCGGCGCGATCTGGTGGCGCCGATGTCGCTGGCGGCCGTGGCGGCGGGGGCCGACGCGCTGATCGTCGAGGTCCACCCCGACCCGGACCACGCCGTGAAGGACGGCCAGCAGAGCCAGACGCCGGGCCAGTTCGCGGCGATGATGGTGCTGGTCGCGAGGGTGGCCGAGGCCGTAGGCCGCCGGCTGCTTCGGCCCGAGTCGCGCTGACGGGCGAGGGGTAAAGTTCGGCCATGGATTCCCGCATGGTCGAGGTTCGACGCTGGCTGGCCGAGCACCATGGCGAGCTGGTTCGCGACACCGTCGCGATGCTGCGCATCGCCAGCCTGCAGGACGACCCGGCGCCCGGCGCGCCCTTCGGGCCGAACGTGCGCGCCGCTCTGGACCTCGCCCTAGAGCTATCGGGACAGCGGGGGCTGAGAACGAAGGACCTGGACGGCTACGCGGGCTACGCGGAGGCGGGGGAGGGCGAGCCGCTGGTTCTGTCCCTGGGCCACCTGGACGTGGTCCCGCCGGGCAACGGGTGGACCTTCGACCCGTTCGGCGCGGAGGTTCGAGACGGCTGGATCTACGCCCGCGGCGCCACCGACGACAAGGGCCCGACCATGGCCAGCCTCTATGCCCTGAGCGCCTTGGCGGAAACGTGCGGACCGTTGCCGGCTCGGGTGCGCGTCGTGTTCGGGTGCAACGAGGAGTCGGGCATGCAGTGCGTCAAGCACTACGTCCGCACGGAGGAGGCGCCGACCCACGGTATCTCGCCCGATGCCGGCTGGCCTCTGGCCCACGCGGAGAAGGGGATCGCGAACTTCGTCGTCTCCTTCGACGCACCGAGGAAGGGCTTCGACCTGCTGGACATCGAGGGCGGCGACCGGCCGAACATGGTCATCGACCGATGCGAGGCGAAGGTGCGCGTGGACCGCTCCGTGCGGGCGGAGGTCGACGGCAACCTCGCCAAGGCGTGGGACCGGAACGTCGAGTGGGAGTGGGACGGCGACCTGCTTTCCGTCGTTGCGCGCGGCAAGGCGGCCCATGCGGCGCACCCGTTCGCGGGCGACTCGGCGGCCGTGAGGCTGTTCCGGTTCCTCGCGGAGGTGGCGCCGGAGTCCGCGCGGGAGGAGTACTCCAAGGCGCTGCAGACGGGGCACCTGTCCGGCGTCGGTCTGGGCATCCACGGGTCGGACGAGCCCAGCGGCGACCTTACCTGCAACCTCGGCATCGTGAGCTGCGACGGTGCCCGGGTCTCTCTCTGGTTCAACGTTCGGTACCCGGTGACGTGGAACGGCGAGCAGGTGCGGGAGCGGGTGCTCCGGCGCATCGAGGGGTACGGATCCGACTGGAGCTTGGACCGCTTCGACGACTCTCCTCCGCTGTACTTCCCGCTGGATCACCCGATGGTTGCCGCGCTGCGGGAGGTCGTCCGCGAGGAGCTGGGCATCGAGGATCCGCCGATCGTGATGGGCGGCGGCACCTACGCGAGGGTGGTTCCCAACACCGTGAGCGTGGGGGCCTCCCTCCCGGGGGACGGCGCCGCCCACGAGTCGGACGAACGGATCCACACGGACCATCTGCTCAAACTGGCCGAGGTATACGCCCACATGCTGCTTAGGCTCGCCACGCTTGCGGGTTCGGGGGCGTAGGAACAGTCATGGTTCGGAAGGTTGGGATCATCGTGGTCGCGCTGGCCGTCTCGGCTTTGGCGGTTGCTTTCTTCGGTCCGCAGGCGAAGGAGCCGCAGAACGTGTACTCCTTCAAGGCGAAGGACATCAACGGCAAGGACCGGTCTCTGTCGGAGTTCCGCGGCAAGGTGTTGCTGATCGTGAACACCGCCAGCTTCTGCGGCTACACGCGGCAGTACGAGGGCCTGGAGAAGCTGTATCGGGACCACAAGAGCGAGGGCTTGGCGGTGCTCGGCTTCCCGTGCAACCAGTTTGGCAACCAAGAGCCCAACAGCGAGGCCGAGATCAAGCAGTTCTGCAAGCAGAAGTTCGACGTCTCGTTCCCGATGTTCGCGAAGATCGACGTGAACGGCCCGAAGGCCCATCCGCTCTACAAGTGGCTGAAGGCGCAGACCAAAGACACGTCGGACATCCAGTGGAACTTCACCAAGTTCCTCGTGGGTCGAGACGGCAGGGTGGTTGCCCGCTTCCCGTCGAACGTGGCTCCCGACAGCCGCGAGCTCGTGGACGCCGTGAAGAAGGCGTTGATGCGGCGTTAGCTTCGAACCGGGCCGGAAGGCCCGTCCGTTGGGCGACCGGCGGGTAGCGTGGCCGCCGAATGGAAACCTTCGCACCGGCTTACCCGTTCGCCGACACTCCCGTCGGCCGCTCCTTCGCCGAACAGGGCTACTACGTGGCGAAGGGCGTGTACTCGTCCGACGAGATCCGCGAGCTGGAAGAGGACTTCGACCGCATCGTCGCCCAGTTGCTGGCGTCGGGCGAAAACGTGAACGCTCGGTGGACGGGTCCCGAGATGGACCTCTTGGGTGCCCAGGCCACGACGGTGGTGCACACGCACAACGTGCAGCGGTATTCGGCGCGGTGGCTGCGCGCCCTGCTCGCGCCAAGGCTCCTGGAGCACCTGACGGCGATCCTTGGCCCCGACGTGGTGTTGCACCACACCAAGCTGTTCCAGAAGCCCAGCGAGACCGGCGCTCCGTTTCCGATGCACCAGGACTGGAGCTACTTCCCGACGGAGAAGGACTCGATGCTCGCCGGGATCATCCACGTGAGCGAGGCCACGGACGAGATGGGGTGCCTGCGCGTGGTGCCGGGCTCGCACCGTCTGGGCCGCGTGCAGGGCACCTCCGGCCAGGCCGAGTCGGAGCTGCTGTCTCGGTACCCGCTCGCCGAGGCCGTTCCATTGGAGGCCGAGCCGGGCGACGTGGTCTTCTTCCACTACTTCACGCTGCACGGGTCCATGCCCAACCGTTCGAACCGCGTGCGCAAGACCGTGCTCGTTCAGGTGTACGCGGGCGACGACAAGGTGGAGGACGGCAACCTGCACACGGACGAGCGCCTGGTGCTCGCGGGATGGAACCACCGCGCCACGCGGTCGCGCGCGGACACGCTCAAGTAGAGGCCTTCAGGCTCGGTCGGCGAGGATGTCGTCCCTCGTCTTGAAATGCAGCTTGGCGACCTGACCCAGGCTCGACTCGCCGTGGCGCCGCACGAACTCCCGGCCGGCCTCCAGCACGTTTCTGCCGCACCCCTTGGGGAGCTGGATTCCCCACTCCTGCGAGAGGTCGCCCAGCTGCCACAGGAACTTCGCGCGGGCGAGAACCGAGGCCGCGGCGACCGCGATGTCGCTCTCGGCTTTCGTGCGCGAAACCACGTTGGCCTGGCGGCCCAGCGCCTGCAGGCGGGACCGCAGCAGCTCCGGCGTGGCGAACTGGTCCGATACGACCAAGTTTGCGTCCTGTTTCTGCAACAGATTCTCGATCGCGCGGCCGTGGGCCCAGGCCAGCAGGCGGTTCAGGTTGCCGATCTTGGCGTACAGCTCGTTGTACTTGGCCGGAGGGATCGTCACGACCGCGTTGGGGCAGACGCGCAGGATGCGGCGGGCCAGCTGGTCGGCTTGCTTGTCCGTGAGCTTCTTGCTGTCGCGGACGCCCTCGAGCTCGGCCAGGTGCTCCGGTCCGACGTAGCAGGCGGCCACGACGAGCGGCCCAAAGAAGTCGCCCTTGCCGCTCTCGTCGACGCCGATCCGCCCCTCGTCCATGGCCGGCAGAGTGTACCCATGCAGGTATCCTAGGCTTCAGGGGGTGGCGTTGAGGGGTTTTCAGCTGGCGATCAAGCGGTTGGCCGACGTGGTGTTCTCGGCGCTGGTGCTGGCGGCGCTGTCGCCTTTGTTGCTGCTGATCGCGCTCGGCATCAAGCTGGCGTCCCCCGGGCCGGTGTTCTACCGGCAGCGGCGCCTTGGGCTCAACGGCCGGCCGTTCGGCATCTTCAAGTTCCGGACGATGCATCCCAACGCTCCGGTCCTGAGGAATCCCGACGGCTCGATGTACACGGGCGCGGACGACCCCCGGGTCTTTCCGCTTGGGCGGGTTCTGCGCAAGCTCAGCCTGGACGAGCTGCCGCAGTTCCTGAACGTGCTTCTCGGCGACATGAGCGTGGTCGGGCCCCGGCCGGACCCGGTGGGCTTCGAGGAGCTCTACGAAGGCGACGAGCGCGACAAGCTGGGCCTCCGCCCAGGCATCACGGGCTGGGCGATGGTCAACGGCCGCAACTCGATCCCTTGGAAGAAGCGGGTGGAGCTGGACGCCTGGTACGTGCGCCACTACTCGCTTTGGCTGGACGCGAAGATCTTCCTGCTGACGATCCCCTTGGTGCTCCTTGGCAGGGGCGTGCACCAGCAGAGCTCGGCGACGGAGGGCCGCGGTGCCTGAGGAGGCTTGGTGGGGGGCGCCCAGCGCGCCCGAGGCGTTGGTCGTTGAGGCCGCAGGCGCTCGGGCTTGGCTGAGGCTCGACGCGTTCGACGCCGAGTGCTTCGGCATCCCGATGGCCAAGGTGGAGGCGGCTGCGGGCGCCCGGTCCGGCGCCGTGGGGCTGTTCGCCGCCTGCGTCCGGGTGGCAGGCGAACAGGGCTGGGTGCACCTCGCCGCCCGCGTTCCGAGCGAGCAAACCGACTTGGTGCGCGCGCTGGAGGAAGCGGGCTTCTACTGGGTGGATGCGACGGTGATCTTCGGGCGGCGCCTCGTGGACACCACCGGCCCGGGAGAAGTGCCCATCGGCCTCGCCCTGGCCGAGGATCTGCCGGTGCTTCAGGCGCTGGGCCGGGGCGCCTTCCGCCAGAGCCGCTACTTCGTGGATCCGTACCTCGACCCCGCAGGCAAGGACCGGCTCACCGACCAGTGGGTGGCGAACGCACTGAACGGCCGGGCGGACCGCGTGTTCGTCGCGGAGCCGAAAAAGCCCGTCGGTTTTGCCGCCTGCCGCCTGGACCGCAGGGGCAGGCTGGCGACGATCGATCTCATCGCGGTGTCGTCGGACAGCCGGGGCCGTGGGATCGGGCGCAGCCTGGTGGAGGCCGTTTGTCGCCACTACGAGCCGATCGCGGAGCGCCTGGAGGTCGGCACCCAGCTGGCGAACACGCAGGCGGTGCGCCTCTACGAGGCCGCCGGCTGCCGTCTCCTGCGCTCGTACGTGACCCTGCATTGGGTTGCGCCGGAGCTGAGAGCCGGAAGGTAACCTGCGGCGCGGAGGGAGGTCCGCCCGCAATGGACAGAAAGAATCATCTCGACATCCGCATCGGCACGATGGCCAGCATGGCCTCGGGGCCGGAGTACATCGCCAAGATCATCGATCACGGCTTCGAGTCGTTCGAGCCGAACTGCTGGCAGTACATCGGCAACGTCGACCTGGAGGAGTACGCCAAGCGCGTGCTCGACATCTGCGGCGACCGGGCCGTGATCAACGCGATCGGCATCTACGGCAACCCCCTGCAGGACGAGCAGACCCGCAAGGACTGGGAGCGCATGATCAAGGCCGCCAAGCTGTTCGGCGCCAAGGCGGTCTGCGGCTTCGCCGGCGCCGTCGAGGACCGTTCGGTGGACGGCAACATGGAGCGGTTCAAGGAGGTCTGGACGCCGCTGGCCAAGCTCGCCGAGGACGAGGGCGTCAAGATCGGGTTCGAGAACTGCGACATGGGCGGCACGTGGGAGCGCCCGAAGTACAACATCGCCCACAGCCCCAGGGCCTGGGAGATGATGTTCAACGAGGTGCCCAGCGAAGCGCTCGGGCTGGAGTGGGAGCCGTGCCACCAGATGGTGAGCTTGGCCGACCCGATCCGCCAGCTGCGGAAGTGGGCCCGCAGGGTCGTGCACCTGCACGGCAAGGACGCCACGGTGAACTGGGACCTCATCGAGGACTACGGGATCCGCAGCGGTCTGCCGATCGTCTACCACCGAACGCCCGGCTTCGGCGACACGAATTGGTCGGACGTGATCTCGATCCTTCGGCTCGCGGGGTTCCGCGGATCGATCGACATCGAGGGCTGGCACGATCCGGTGTACCGCGAGGAGCTGGAAATGACCGGCCAGGTGCACGCGCTGGATTACCTGAAGAGCTGTCGCGGCGGCGACTACATTCCGAACCCGTAGCCGGCGATCGCCGAGGACCGAGGGGGGTCGGCGGGCTTTGCCCGGCGCCCCCCCCTCGCATCGCCTTCCCGCACCCTGTGCCAAACTGCGGGCATGGTTCCGTTCAGCTGGGAGAATCCGAGGCACCTGCATCGCAACCGCCTTCCGTCCCGCGCCTACTTCTTCCACGCGCCCCCCGGCAAGGCCGTCCTGCCGCTGGAGCGCGAGCTGTCGCCGTGGGTGCTGAACCTCGGCGGAGCGTGGGACTTCGTGCTTCGGCACACCCCGCTGGACGACCCGTTCGGCTTCGGCACCACCTGGCCCTCCGTCGCGGACGACACCGGCCCCGAGGAGGATCGGCCGCAGCTGGTCCCCGTTCCCTCCGTCTGGCAGACCTACACCGACGATCGGCCGCACTACACCAACGTGCAGTACCCGTTCCCGCTGGATCCGCCCAGGGTGCCCAGCGAGAACCCGACCGGATACTTCTCCTGCCGCTTCCTGGTGCCCGAGGGCTGGGCCGGAATGCGCAAGGTGCTCCGCTTCGAGGGCGTCGACTCGTGCTTCACGGTCTGGCTGAACGGGGTGGAGATCGGCTCGAGCAAGGGGAGCCGCCTTCCCGCGGAGTTCGATGTGACCGAGGCCATCACGGACGCCGAGGAGAACGTGCTCGCCGTCAAGGTCGTCAAGTGGTCCGACGCCAGCTACTTGGAGGACCAGGACATGTGGTGGCTGAGCGGCATCTTCCGCGACGTTCTGTTGCAGGCGGTTCCGGCGACCTCCATCCGCGACTTCTTCGCGCGGGCGACGCTGGCCGACGGCGGCAAGGGCGTGCTGGAGCTGGACGCGGAGTTCGAGGGAGCCACCGACGGCGACGCCCTTGTGGCGAGCCTGCTGGACCCCTCCGGCGGGCTGGCGGCGTCGTCCAAGGCGCGCGTCGAGGGCGGTCGCGCGCGCCTCAGGCTGGAGGTGGAGAGCGTCCGGCCGTGGAGCGCCGAGGAGCCCAACCTGTACCGCCTGAACCTGGACCTGGTGGCGGCTAGGGGCGAGCCGATCGAGTCCACGGCAGTCCGCGTGGGCTTCCGCACGGTTGAGATTCGCGATTCGTTGCTGCTGATCAACGGGCAGCCGGTCAAGTTCAAGGGGGTCAACCGGCACGAGCATCACCCGCGGACGGGGCGGACGCTCAGCCTGGAGACCATGGAGCGCGACATCCGGCTGATGAAGGCGCACAACGTGGATTCCGTCCGGACTTCGCACTACCCGGACGATCCGCGGTGGTACGAGCTGTGCGACGAGGCGGGGCTGTACGTGATCGACGAGTGCGACCTGGAGACCCACGGGTTCGGCCTCGGGCGTCAGCCGCATCCGACCGCCGACCCGGTGTGGCGCGAGGCGTTCCTGGACCGGATGCGCCGCATGGTCGACCGCGACAAGAACCACCCGTGCGTGGTGATCTGGTCTCTCGGCAACGAGTCCGGGTACGGCGAGAACCATGCCGCCATGGCGGCCCTCGGCCGATCCATGGATCCGACGCGACCCATCCACTACGAAGGCGACTACCAGGGCGAGACCGCGGACGTGATGAGCCGCATGTACCCGGACTTGGACACCGTGCACCGCATCGGCCGGGGAGAGGACATCGAGGGCTGGGTCAAGACGCCGGCCGAGCGGCACGCCCACAAGCCGTGGATCTTCTGCGAGTACGCGCACGCGATGGGCAACGGTCCCGGCGGGCTCAAGGACTACTGGGACGCCTTCTGGCAGTACCCGCGGATTCAGGGCGCGTTCGTGTGGGAGTGGATCGATCACGGCTGGGAGGCGCGCACCCAGGACGGGCGGGTCTACCACCTGTACGGCGGAGACTTCGGCGACGAGCCCAACGACGGCAACTTCATCTGCGACGGGCTGCTGTTCCCGGACCGCCGGCCCTCCCCGGGACTGATCGAGCTGAAGCAGGCCTACGCGCCCGTCCGGCTCGCCGCGGTCGACGCCCAGCGCGGGTGGCTGCGCGTGAGGAACCTGCGCTGGTTCCGCGACCTGTCCGACCTCGTCGGGTCGTGGACCTTGGAAGCGGACGGGAGGGTGGTCGCTTCCGGCGGGATCGATCTACCGGACACCGGTCCGCAGCAAGAGTCCGATCTGATGCTTCCGCTGCCGGACCTGTCTCGGCTGCAAGGCGAGGGGACGCTGACCGTGCGGCTGCGCACCAGGGCGGAGACCCCGTGGCTGCCGGCTGGGCACGAGGTAGGGTTCGCCCAGTTTCCGCTCCGCTTGTCGGAGCCGCAGGCCGAGCCTCTTCCGCCGATCGCGCCGCTGCAGAGCCTCGAGGAGGGCACCGGCCTGACGGTGTACTCCGGGCTTTGGGAGGCGAACCTGGAGCCCGGCTTCGGCGAGCTGGCCGGCCTGTTCGATCTTCCGGAGGGGTTCGCCATCGAAAGGCCGAAGCTGAATCTGTGGCGCGCTCCGACGGACAACGACGTCCACTGGGCGGCCAAGTGGCGCGAGTTCGGCCTCGATCGGTTGCAGCACCGGTTCGACGGCATGGACGTCGTGGAGCGCGACGGCCGGGTGAGGGTGCTGGTGCGGACGACCGTCGCTCCCCCGGTGCACGACCGGTTCGTCCGATGCCGCTTCGAGTGGACGTTCGACTCCTCCCGAGCGGTGCGCCTGGAGGTGGCGGGCCGGTTCGAGGGGGATTGGCCGGAGTCCCTGCCGAGGATCGGTCTCGCGCTGGAGGTGCCGATCGCCCTGCGCCGCGTCGCCTACTTCGGTCTCGGGCCCGGGGAGAACTACCCGGACAGCCGCGAGGCCGCTTGGCTGGGGCTGCACCGCACGACGGTCGACGAGATGTTCGTGCCCTACGTGCGGCCGCAGGAGTACGGCAACCGGATGGACGTCCGCTGGGCGCGACTGACCAACGACTACGGCCAGGGCGTGATGGTCGTGGGCATGCCGACCTTCCACTTCAGCGTCCACCCGTTCGACTTGGCGAATCTGTCGTCGGCGCGGCACCTGCCGGACCTGAGGGAGTCGCCCACCCTTCGCCTGTATCTCGATCTGGCCCAGATGGGTCTGGGGAGCAACAGCTGCGGACCCGGCCCCGGCCCGGAGTACTGGGTGCGGCCGGAGCCGTTCCGGTTCGCCGTGGCGTTCGTGCAAGCCTCCGACGACGAGCGGTGCGCGGCGGACCTGGCGCGTAGGGTTCGGGCCACGTTCGCCAAGTGAGCCGGCGGGGCCCCGGCCGGGAACGGCCGGGGCCCCCAACCCCCGGGGCGGTATCCTTAAGGCCGTCCCATGCCTTCCTCCATCCGCAACGTCGGCATCATCGCGCACGTCGATCACGGCAAGACCACGCTCGTCGACGCGATCTTCAAGCAGGCCGGCATCTTCCGCGAGAATCAGGCGGTGCAGGAGCGGGTGCTGGACAGCAACGAGCTGGAGCGCGAGAAGGGCATCACGATCCTCTCGAAGGTGGCCTCCGTCCGCTACAAGGGCTACAAGATCAACATCGTCGACACGCCCGGACACGTGGACTTCGGCGGCGAGGTGGAGCGGGTTCTGTCGATGGTCGACGGCGTGCTGCTGGTGGTGGACGCCTGCGAGGGCCCGATGCCCCAGACGCGCTTCGTGCTGAAGAAGGCGCTGGAGAACGGCCTCAAGCCGATCGTCTGCATCAACAAGATCGACCGCGAGGGCGCCCGGCCGTTGGACGCCTACGACAAGACCATCGACCTGTTCATCGACCTCGGCGCGAGCGAGGACGATCTGTTCTTCCCCCATCTCTACACGTCGGGTTCGGCGGGTTTCGCGCGCGTGTCGCCGGACGGCGGCGAGCGCGACATGCGCGAGCTGTTCGAGATGATCGTGAACGCGGTTCCGCCCCCTTCGGTCGAGGCGGAGGGCCCGTTCCTGCTGCAGGTGAACAACCTGGACTACTCCGACTACCTCGGCAGGATGTTCGGAGGAAAGGTCCTCAGGGGCAGCGTCTCAGTGGGCGACCGCCTCGTGGTGTGCCGGGAGGGCAAGGTCCGGCCGTTCCAGGTCACCAAGCTCTGGGTGTACGAGGGGATCTCGATGCGCGAGGTGGAGTCGGTCTCGGCGGGCGAGATCGCGATGCTGTCCGGGCTGGACGGCGTGCTGATCAGCGACACGGTGTGCGACGCCTCGCAGCCGGTGGAGCTTCCGCCGATCTCCGTCGAGCCCTCGACGCTCACGATGAACTTCTACGCGAACAACTCGCCTCTGGCGGGAAAGGACGGGGGGAAGTTCCTGACGATCCACAAGATCCGCGAGCGGCTGGAGAAGGAGGAGGCGGTCAGCGTCTCGCTCAAGATCGACCGGGATGCTCCCGCGGACACCGTCAAGGTGGCGGCCCGAGGCGAGCTGCAACTCGCGATCCTCATCGAGACGATGCGCCGAGAGGGCTACGAGATGCAGATCTCGCGGCCGCAGGTCATCTTCCGGCGCGACGAGGAGGGACGCCTGACGGAGCCGTTCGAGACGCTCGCGCTCGAGGTGCCCGAGGACGCGCTGGGCCCCGTGATGGAGGAGCTCAGCCGCCGCAAGGGCGAGATGACGCACATGGAGCCGCTTCCCGGCGGCAAGGTCAAGGTGGAGTACAGCATCCCCACGCGGGGGTTCATCGGATTCCGCTCGATCTACCTCACGCTCACGCGCGGCCTCGGCCTCCTGAACACGCTGTTCGAGGGCTACAAGCCGGCCAAGGGCGACGTGGAGACGCGCACGCAGGGGTCGCTGATCGCCAAGGACTCGGGCAAGATCACCCGCTACGCGTACGAGGACATCCAGGAGCGGGGCACCCTGTTCTACGAGGTCGGCACGGAGGTGTACGGCGGGATGATCGTCGGCGCCTGCAGCCGTGACGAGGACATGGTGGTGAACATCACCAAGACCAAGGCCGCGACCAACATCCGCTCCTCCACCGCCGAGGCCACCACGGTGCTCGATCCGCACCGGGAGTTCTCCCTGGAGCAGGCGCTGGCCTGGCTGCGGGAGGACGAGCTGCTGGAGGTGACGCCCAAGCAGCTGCGGTTCCGCAAGAAGATTCTGGACCACAGCGAGCGGAGGGTGGCGGAGCGCCGGCACACGGTACCGGTGTAGCGGAATCCCGCGGGTAACCTGCCCGCATGCCGGAAGTCTTCTTCGATCGCTACTACCGCTACGACGACCTCACCGCCATCCTGCGGGGATTCGCCGAGGAGTACCCCGGCCTGGTCCGGCTGGAGTCGATCGGCAAGTCGTACGAGGGCCGCGACATCTGGATGGCGACGGTGACCGACTTCTCGACCGGCCCGGCCGAGGACAAGCCCGCGTTCTTCTGCGACGGCAACATCCACGCCACCGAGGTCAGCGCCTCCAGCGCCGTGCTGTATCTGCTGAACCGTCTGTGCACGGGCTATGGGAAGGAGGAGAAGGCGACCCATGTGCTGAAGACCCGCACCTTCTACCTGGTTCCGCGCCTGAACCCCGATGGGGCCGAGTGGGCGCTGGCCGATCGGCCGAAGCTGATCCGCTCTTCGGTGCGGCCCTGGCCCTTCGACGAGGAGGACCCGTACGGTCTGGAGCGCATGGACGTCGACGGCGACGGGCGCATCCTCAACATGCGGGTGCAGGACCCCAACGGCCCGTGGAAGGTCTACGACAAGAACCCGAGGCTGATGGTGCGGCGCGAGCCGGGCGAGGTGGGCGGCACCTACTACCGGCTGCTGCCGGAGGGTCTGTTCCACAACTTCGACGGGCTGCGCATCCGCGGCCGGAGGAACAAGGAGGGCTTGGACATGAACCGCAACTACCCCTCCGGCTGGCGCGTCGAGAGCGAGCAGCACGGCGCCGGCCCGTTCCCCACCAGCGAGCCGGAGGTGAGGGCCGAGGTCGAGGCGATCGTGAAGCGCCCCAACATCTGCGGCGCGATCACGTTCCACACCTTCAGCGGGGTGCACCTTCGGCCGCCCAGCTCGAAGCCGGACGACGAGCTTCCGGCCGAGGACGTGTGGACCTACAAGAAGATCGGGCAGGTCGGCACCGATCTCACCGGATATCCCGCCATCGCGGTGTACCACGAGTTCCGCTACCACCCCAAGGAGGTCATCACCGGGGTGTTCGACGACTGGATGTACGAGCACCGGGGCGTCTTCGCCTGGACGACGGAGATCTGGTCGCCGCAGCGCCAGGCCGGCATCACCGATTACAAGTACATCGACTGGTTCCGCGACCACCCGGTGGAGGACGACGAGAAGATCCTCCGGTGGATCGAAGAGAAGCTGGGCGGCAAGGGATACGTGGACTGGTACCCGTTCGATCACCCTCAGCTCGGGCCGGTGGAGCTGGGAGGTCTGGACGCTCAGTACTGCTTCCGGAACCCTCCGCCCGAGTTCCTGGAGGCGGAGATCGCGCCGTTCAGCGACTGGGTGCTGTGGCAGGCGGCGGCTTCGCCGAAGCTGGAGGTGCGCAAGTTCGTCGCCGATCGCCTGGAGCCCGACGTGTGGCGGCTGAGGCTGGCTGTGCAGAACACCGGCTGGCTGCCCACCAACGTGACCAAGCTCGCCGCCGACAAGCGCCTGGTGCGCGGGGTGGTGGGAGAGATCGCCAAGGAGGGCTGCGAGGTTGGCGGGCCGGGCTCGATGGAGCCGGACTGGCTGGTCGCGGGAACGCTGCGCCAGGACATCGGCCAGCTCGCAGGTTGGAACCACGTGTCGGCGGGGGGCTTCGGCAGCCAGCTGAACTCCACGGACGACGTGGGCGTGTTCGAGTGGGTGGTGCGGGGAGCCGGGGTCTACCGGATCGTTGTCCGGCACGAGCGGGCGGGCCGCCTCACCTACGAGTTCCGGACCGAGTCACAGTAGGCCGAGCGCCCGAGCGAGGGCGAGCCACTGGCCTTCGGAGAGCTGGTGGGGGCGGACGCCGGGGGCGATGCCGGCGTCCGCCAGCGCCTTCTCCACGGTCTCCCGCTGCCACCTGCCCGCGGCCGACAGGTTGTTGGCCAGCGTCTTGCGGGGCTGGGCGAATCCAGCCCGCACGAGCGGCTCGAGGCGCCGGTCCAGAGGGTCCTGGCGCGGCACGAGGCGCAAAACCGTGCTGGCCACCTTGGGCGGGGGCAGGAACGCGCCCGGCGGAACATCCGCCACCTTCGCGATGCGGAAGATCCCCTGCAGGTGGACCGAGAGCGATCCCCGCTCGGAGTCTCCCGCCGGCGCCGTCACCCGACGAGCCACCTCGCGCTGCATCATGAGGACCGCCAGGTCGATCCGTGGCGCCGCGTCGGCCGTCTTCTGCAGGAGCGGAGCGGTGATGTAGTAGGGCAGGTTCGACACGATCGCGCGGGGGCGGGGAAGGGGCTCGAGGAGCTGGGCCCAGTCGGTCTGGAGGGCGTCCGCCTGAAGCACCTTGGCGCGGGGGGCGGTCTCGGCGAGCGTCTCCACCATCCGCGGGTCGACCTCGATGGCGACCACCGTCCGCTCCGGAGTCGCGAGGCCGGCCGTGAGGACTCCCGGGCCCGGTCCGATCTCCAGCACCCCCGCGGCGACGGTGCAGGCGTCGAGGATCGCGCGGATCGCCGTCGGGGAGACCAGGAAGTGCTGTCCCAGGCCCTTGGAAGCCCAAAGGCCCCGCCTCTTCAGCAGGGCCTTCCAAGCCTCGGAATCTAGCGGCCCCAAGCTACCTCAGAACGTGCACCCGCACCTTCTTGCGGCCGAAGCCCAGGGCCTGGTGCCGACGGTCGTAACACAGGTCGATGCGGTCGCCCTTGATCGCCCGACCGGTGTCGGCGGCGATGGCGTAACCGTAGCCCTCGATGTACAGGAGAGAGCCGAGAGGGATCACCCTCGGGTCGACCGCGGCCACACCGAACTCGGCCCGGATGCCCGTCGCGGTTCGGCCGGTAGCCCTCGGGCCGATCGTCTGCGGGCTCGGGTCGTAGGCGGTGGCCTCCATCTCGAGCACTCTGCCACGATGGAACGCGCCGCGGCTGGCCACGTAGCCGGCCCGCCCCATGTGGTAGACGGCGGGGATCGGCTCCACGCGGCGCTCGCGGACCAACTTCTTCTCGACGGCGCCGTTGTTCTGGCGGACGATGCGGTATTCGCGCACCAATTCGCCCGGCCTGCCGTCCTGGACTTTCACCAACCGCCCGGCGCCCACCGCGCGGCTGAACTCGTAACGGACCTCGTAGGGGATCTCCTTTCGCTCCACACGGGTCTCCGTCTTCGGCTGTGGGGCGCTTGGGGCGGCCATGCCGATCATCCCGATCGTCAGGCTCAGGCCCACGGCCCATGCTGTCTTCGCGCAGTCGCGCATTCGGAACCTCCTCTTGCGTTGGGCTGTCGCAGGACACCGTTGTACCAGCGCCCGGGATCGGATGGCAACGCCGGCGATTCGGCGCGATTCGGCCTTCTCAGGGGGATATCCGGAAATATGGAACAGATCCTTCCTTTTCCTTTCTCTCGATTTCTTTGAAAATCGGGACCTTTCTGCGGAAAAGGCCTAGGCGGCGGAGTTCAGCCGGCTGGCCTCGCGGAGGTGCTTGCGCGCTCCGGCGATGCTGAACATCTCGTCCCTCAGCAGCTTCTTGATGAGGAAGATGGTCCGGATATCCGTGGGCCGGTACCTTCTCTGGCCGCCGGGCGTGCGCTCCGGCTGGAGGAACTCCTCGAACTCCCTCTCCCAATAGCGCAGGGTGTGGACCTCCACGCCGGTGATCTCTCCCGCCACGCCGATGCTGACGGTCTGCTCTCCGCCTCGGTTCTGCCGACTCTTCGCCATGCTGATCGATGGGTGCTCCGGTGAAATGGGGCCGTCGGCCCCTTCCACTCATCGGCAGAATCCCGGCGGATTTGCAGGGTGGCGCAGGTTCAGTCCTCGACCAGGTACTCCGCCAGCAGGAGCGCCGTGTCGTGCAACGCGTCTCGGTGCGTCCGTTCGTAGCCGTGGCTGGTGTCGACTCCGGGGCCGAACAGAGCGACCTGGGCCCGCCCGCCGGAGCGCCAGTAGACGGTGCCGTCGGACGTGTAGAACGGGTAGACGTCGGTGCGGAGTTCGATGCCGGCCTGGTCGGCGATCGTCCGCAGCTTTTCGTTGAGCGCGGAGCTGTACGGGCCGCCGGAGTCCATCATGCACAGCGAGCAGTGGAACTCGTCCCCCTGCAGGCCCTCGCCCACGGCCGCCATGTCGAGCACCACCATCTCGGCGATGTCCTCGGGGATGCCGTCGCGCCCGCCGTGCGAGACTTCCTCGTGGACGCTGAAGAGGAGCGTGGTCTGTTGCGCGGGAGTGATGCCGTTGTCTCGCAAGGACTTGAGCGCCGCCAGGGCTGCAGCGACGCACGCCTTGTCGTCCAGGAACCTGGAGCGCACGAAGCCGGCGTCGCCGACCTCGACCCTCGGGTCGAACGACACGGAGTCGCCCACCTCGATGCCGAGCACGCGGGTCTCCTCCGCCGAGGCGGTCCTCTCGTCCAGCCTGACCTCCAGCGTGTCGGCGTTGCGCTCCTTGGTGCGGGCCTCTCGGTTCACGTGCGCCGAGCCGTTGGCCAGCACGATGCTGCCCCGGATCTGCCTGCCTTGGCGGGTGGAGACCCAGACGCCCTCGCTCTCCACGGTGGGCCAGACCACTCCGTTGAGCGCCGCGAGCTTCAGGCGCCCGTTCGGCTTGATCTGGGCCACCATGGCGCCGAGGGTGTCGAGGTGGGCGGTGACGGCGCGGGGCCGGTCGCGCCGCAGGCCCTCGAGCGTGGCAACGAGCGCGCCCTTGGGCGTCCGCTCGCTGGGGATTCCCAGCGCTTCCAGCTCCTGCTGCACAAAGCCGACGGCCCAATCGGTGGAGCCGGTCGGGCTCGGCGTGTTCAGCAGGTCGACGAGAAAACGGACGAGGTAGTCGAGATCGATCTGGAATCGCGCCACGGAATCCCCCTTCGCACTTCCTGAGCGTATGGTTTACCCGCTCGGGAGCCGCTCACTCGCCGATTCGGTCGTAACCTCCCGGATAGTAGGCGAAGCGGACCAGGCCGTCGGGGCCCGGCTGGAAGTCGGTGCGCTTGAAGAACGCCCCTCGGGGGCCGATCTGCCACCCCCAGGCGGGCTTGGCCTCGTAGGTCTGGAAGACCACGGCGGACGTGTAGCGGATCGCGAAGTTGAACTGAGGAATCGGGCCCCAGTCGGCCGCACCGGCGGTGTCGAACACCACGTAACGCAGCATGCCGTCCAGCCCGCCCTTGCCGATCGGCGTCTGCCATCTCAGGCGAAGAGCGTGCGTGGCGTTGGCCTTGAAGACGACTCGGATGCCGTGCGTCCGCTCGCGCCGGGCGTAGGGAACCTTGTTCTTCGTTCCCACCAGCAGCTCGGGGTCGGACACAGACTGGTCCGTGAGCGCGGGCACCACGGGCGCGGGCGCCTTGTCCCAGGTCGCGTCGAACCGGATGTCGTAGCCCCTTCCCAGAACCGGGTTCTGTGCGACGACCGGCAGCAGCAGCGTCGCCGGCACGTCGGCTGCCGTGGCGTTCTTGAACCAGCAGAGGAGTTCGAAGGCCGCGTTCTCGCGGTCCAAGGTTGCCGAAACGCTGAGCCCCTGCATCCGCACGGCGCCGCGGGCTTCCTTGCAGGCGGGAATGCCGGCGTAGACGACGGCGACGTCCTTGGGGAGGTTGGGACCGCTCTGAAGACTGAGAAGAAGAGCGAAGGCTGCCAGACTCATGAATCTGGTTACGGTCGGCGGCGCCGGAGGGTTGTGCGGGGGGCAGACGGCTTCTTAACAATCCCTTAACATCTTGACGGTACCTTGCGGTCAAGGAGACCAAGGAGTAGAGGCGAGATCATGCGCATTTGGCAAGGCATCGTGTTTGCGTGCGGCGTCGGCGTCGCCCTGATCGGGTGCGGCGGACCGAAGGAGGAGGGGGGTGCGGCCGGCGGCGGCGCCCGCAAGCAGACCCTGGAAGGCGCCGTGAGCGTGGACGGTTCCAGCACCGTGTTCCCGATCTCCCAGGCGCTGGCCGAGGAGTTCATGAACGAGAACCAGGGAGTCAACGTGACGGTGGCCGAGAGCGGCACCGGCGGCGGCTTCAAGAAGTTCGGGCGGGGCGAGATCGACATCACCGGCGCTTCGCGGCCGATCGAGCCCTCGGAGGACGAGACCTGCAAGAAGAACGGCGTCGAATACATCGAGCTGCCGGTCGCCTTCGACGGACTGACGGTGGTCGTCAACTCCAAGAACACCTGGGCTGAGTCCCTCACCGTCGCCGAGCTGAAGAAGATCTGGGAGCCGGGGAGCAAGATCAACAACTGGTCGCAGGTGCGCGCGGGGTTCCCGAACAAACCGCTGAAGCTGTACGGCCCGGGAACGGACTCCGGCACGTTCGACTACTTCTGCGAGGCCATCACCGGCGGCAAGGGCAAGAGCCGGTCCGACTACACCGCCAGCGAGGACGACAACGTGCTGGTGCAGGGCGTGGCGGGTGACGAGGGCGCCCTCGGCTACTTCGGCATCGCCTACTACGAGGAGAACAAGGACAAGATCCGTGCGGTGAAGATCGACGGCGGCGAAGGACCCGTGGAGCCGAGCGCGGAGACCGTCCGAAACGGCAGGTACAAGCCTCTTTCCAGGCCACTGTTCCTGTACGTCAACTTGAAGTCGCTGGACAAGCCGCAGGTGAAGGCCTACGTGGACTTCTGCCTGGCCAAAGCCGAGAAGCTCGTGTCGCAGGTGGGCTACGTTCCCCTGCCCTCTCAGGCCTACGAGATTGCCAAGAAGATCGTGGCGGAGAAGCGGACCGGCTCCCGCTTCATGGGTGAAACCGCCAAGGGCTTGAAGATCGAGGACATTCTCGCCAAGGAGAAATGACGCAGGCGCGAGCCACGGAAGACCGTCGGAAAGCCCGGACGGGGGTGGATCGGTTCCGCCGCCCTCCGGGCCCCGGTCTGTTCTTGGAGACGACCATCCGCTGGGTCTGCTTCGCCGCGGCGGCGGTGTCGATCCTGACCACCCTCGGCATCGTGTTCGTCCTGGTGAAGGAGGCGTATCTCTTCTTCCGCCAGGTTTCGCCCTTGGAGTTCTTCACGGGCACCCGGTGGGCCCCGCTGTTCCAGCCCCGCAGCTTCGGCGTGATCCCTCTGATCGTAGGCACGCTCATGATCACGGTGGGCGCGGGCCTGATCGCCATCCCGCTCGGCACGCTGGTCGGGCTATACCTCAGCGAGTACGCGTCGCTCAAGGTGCGCGCCGTCGTCAAGCCTGCGCTGGAGATTCTGGCGGGCATCCCGACCGTGGTGTACGGCTACTTCGGCGTGTTCTTCGTGACGCCTCTGCTCAGGGTCTTCTTCCCGTCGGTGGAGGTGTTCAACGTGGCGAGCGGCGCGATCGTGGTGGGCATCATGATCCTGCCGCTGGTCAGCTCGCTGTGCGAGGACGCCCTCTCGGCGGTGCCGCGCAGCCTGCGCGAGGGCGCCTACGCGCTGGGCGCGACGAAGTTCGAGGTGGGTTGGCGGACCGTGTTCCCGGCGGCGCTCTCGGGCATCATGGCCTCGTTCGTGCTCGCCCTGTCCCGCGCGATCGGCGAGACGATGGCTGTGACGCTGGCCGCCGGCATGTCGCCCAAGTTGACCTTCAACCCGGCGGAGAGCATCCAGACCATGACCGCCTACATCGTGCAGATCAGCCGCGGAGACACGCCGGCGGGCACGGTGGAGTATCAGACGATCTTCGCGGTGGGCGTCACGCTGTTCGCGTTCACGATGGCGATGAACATCGTCGCCATCCGCCTGGTCAAGCGGTTCCGGCAGGTGTACTCGTGAGCATCGAGCGGTATCGCAAGAGGGTCACGGCGCGCGGGGTCAAGGACCTGCTGTTCACCAACCTGTGCTTCGTGGCGACGCTAATCGGCATCGTGCTGCTGGCCGTGCTGCTGTACAGCGTGTTCCGGGACGGCAGCCAGAGGCTGAGCTGGGACTTCCTCAACTCGTTCCCCTCAAGGTTCCCCGAGAAGGCGGGCATCAAGTCGGCGCTGTTCGGCTCCCTGTGGGTGGTGGTTCTGACCGGCGCGATCGCGGTACCGACGGGCATCGCCGCCGCGATCTACCTGGAGGAGTTCCAGCGACGGCGCACGTGGCTGACGGAGCTGATCCAGGTGAACATCAGCAACTTGGCGGGAGTGCCGTCCATCGTGTACGGCCTGTTGGGACTGGCGGTGTTCGTGCGGTGGATGGCCCTCGACCGCAGCGTGATCTCCGGCGCGCTGACGATGGCGCTCTTGATCCTGCCGATGTTGATCACCGTTTCGCAGGAGGCTCTCAAGGCGGTGCCCGACTCCTACCGGGAGGGGAGCCTGGCCCTGGGGGCCACGCAGTGGCAGACGATCTACCGTCAGGTTCTTCCGGCGGCCCTTCCGGGGATTCTGACCGGCGTCATCCTGAGCCTCTCCCGCGCGCTGGGCGAGACCGCCCCGCTGATCCTGATCGGCGCGGTGTCGTTCGTGCGGTTCGTGCCGGAGGGCCTCGGCTCGTCGTTCACCGTGCTGCCGATCCAGATTTTCAACTGGACCTCGCAGCCGCAGAAGGGGTTCCAAGAGGCGGCGGCGGCGGGCATCATCGTTCTGCTCGTGGTGCTGCTCAGCCTGAACGCCACGGCGATCTACCTGCGGCACCGGGCCAGCCGCCACGCCTGAGGGCGACATCTGCCAAACTCGGGCGGTATGCGAGCAGAGTCCCTGGAATTCCTGAGAGAGATCGTCGACACCCCGTCCCCGTCGGGCTACGAGGAGCGCGCGGCGGAGGTGTACCGCAGGTACACGAAGCCGTTCGCCGACCTCGTGCAGACCGACGTCCACGGCAACGTGTGGGCGGCATTGAACCCGGACGCCGAGATGCGGGTGATGCTGGCCGGCCACATGGATGAGATCGGCTTCATCATCCACCACATCGACGACAGCGGCCTGCTGTACTTCAGCGGCATCGGCGGGCATGACAGCATCATTCCCGTGGGCCAGCGCGTCTGGGTGCACGGCAAGCGGCGGGTGCCCGGCGTGATCGGCCGTAAGCCGATCCATCTGCTGGACGAGGAGGAGCGCAAGCGCAAGCCGAACCTGCACGACCTTTGGATCGACATCGGCGCCTCGAACCGGCAGGAGGCCGAGGAGCTGGTCTCGCTGGGAGACGTGGTCACGTACCAGGTGGAGTTCCAGCAGCTGCTCGGCGACCGAGCCACGGCCCGCGGATTCGACAACAAGATGGGCTCGTTCATCGTGGCCGAGGCTCTCCGCCTGCTGAAGGAGGAGGGAGGCCTCGACCCGAAGGTCGGCGTGTACGCCGTGGCCACGGTGCAGGAGGAGATCGGCCTGCGCGGCGCCAAGACCTCGGCGTTCACCATCGCGGCCCAATCGGGGCTGTGCGTCGACGTGAACCACGCGGTGGACTATCCCGGCGTCAGCGCCTCCCGCTACGGCAAGCTCGACGTGGGCAAGGGGCCGTCGGTGATGCGCGGGGCGAACGCGAACCCGATCGTGTTCCGCATGGTGCGGCAGGCGGCCGAGGAGGAGGGAATTCCCTATCAGGTGGACGTGGCTCCGGGTGGCACCGGCACCGACGGCAACGCGATGCAGATCAACCGCGGGGGCATGGCGGTGGGCATCCTGGGGGTGGCCCTGCGCTATATGCACACGCCGTGCGAGCTGCTGAGCCTGACCGACGTGGAGAACTGCGCCAAGCTGATGGCGGCCTACTGCCGAAGGGTGAAGCCGGACACCGACTTCACGCCGCGCCTGCTGGACTAGCTCCTTCGGGCCAGAGCCGCGAGCAGCTCGGCGGTTCGCGAGATTCCGTCCGGCGGCCCGAGAAGCTCCTCCAGCTCCGCGAACGAGGCGAGCTGGGCCTCTCGGGCCGGTCCGTTCCAGACGGCCTCTGCCTGGGCGCGGATGGCCTCCGGGGTGGCGCCGGTGTGCACCAGCTCCGGCACGGCCTCCCGCTGAAGCAGGATGTTGGGCAGCGAGATGTGCCGGACGTTCAGCCGAAGGAGCCGCGCCTCGAGCGCCATGAGCCGGGAGAGCCGGTACACGACCACCATGGGGCAGCCGCAGAGGGCGGCCTCGAGGGTCGCCGTGCCGGAGCAGACCACCGCGGCGCGGCAGCCGAGCAGGCTCGCGGTCGCCCCGTGCGTCTGAAAGGCGTCTCCGGCCCGGCCCGACAGCCGGCGCCAGCGGCCTTCGACTTCCCGTGCCTCTAGGGTGGGGGCGACGGCGAACTCGATCGGCGTCGGCCAGTCGCGCAGCGCCGCGGCGAGGGCGGGGAGGTTGGCCTCCAGCTCGTGGGTGCGGCTTCCCGGCAGCACGGCGAGGCGCTCGCCCCGGGCCTGGGCCGCGCGGCTGGCCTCCGCGACGAGCTGGCGCAAGGGGTGGCCGAACCAGTGCGCATCCAGTCCGTCGCGCCGCAGGTTCTCGGCCGACCAAGCGAACGGGGTGCTGACGGCGTCCACCAGCCCGCGCAGGCCCGCTCCCCCTCGGTCGCGGCGCCAACAACCGGGTGGGATGAAGTACAGCACGCGCCACCCGTGCCGCTTGGCGCGTCGCGCCAGACGAACGTTGAAGAACCCGAAGTCGATGGGCACCAGCACGCCGGGCTCGCCCTCGCGGAGCCTTCGGACCGTGCGGAGGAACCCGAGCGCGGCCAGCGGGGCGACCCGGAGGGACTGCACGACGCCGATGGCTCCCCACCGGGACGTGTCCTCCCACAGGGGTACGCCCTCGGCGCGGAGCTTGGAAGCCCCCAGCGCCCCCCACCGAGCCTCGGGCAACAAGGGCCTGGCATGGCGCACGAGGGCGGCGGCGTAGGCGTCGCCGGAAGCCTCCCCGGCCGAGAGCAAGACTCTCACGGCTGGTCGCCGCGGCCGTGCTTGCCGCGGTACAGGCGCTGCTGGAAGGCGATCAGGTACTCCACCTCGGGCGTGGGGGGGACCTCGCGGCGGACCGTCTCGATGGCGTTCGTGAGGTTGAGGCGGGACTTGAAGAGCAGCTTGCAGGCCTTGTGGAGCGCCATCCGGGACTGCACGTCCACGCCCAGCCGGCGCAGCCCCACGGCGTTGATGTCGTGGACCTCCTGGTTGGGGCCGCTCACCAGCATGAACGGCGGCACGTCGCGCGAGACCGGCGTGAACCCTCCGACCATGGCGTAGCGCCCGATGCGCACGAACTGGTGCACGGCCACCATGCCGCCGATCGTGACGGCCGTCTCCACCGTGACGTGGCCGCCCAGGGCCACGGCGTTGGCCATGGTCACTCCGTCCTCCAGCGTGGCGTTGTGGCCCACGTGGCTGTAGGCCATCAGGTAGCAGTTGGAGCCGATGGTCGTGCACTTGCCCTCGCCGGTGGCGCGGTGCAGGGTGACGTACTCGCGGAAGACGTTGCCATCTCCGATCCGCAGGAACGTGGGCTCGCCGGCGTACTTGCGGTCTTGGGGATCGCCGCCGATGGAGGCTCCTTGGCCGACGAAGTTGTCGCGGCCCATCGTGACCCCTCCGCGGACGATCACGTGGCCTTCGAGCACGCACCCCGGGCCGATGACCGCTCCCGCCTCCACGATGCAGAACGGGCCGACGACGACGTCCTCGGCGAGTTCGGCGTCCGGATCGACCACTGCGAGCGGATGGATCTGCGGCACTACGGTTCCTTCTGTTCGTTCGAGGGGATCAGCGTGAACGTCATCTCGCACTCGGCGACGGGCTGCTCGTCGACAGTGGAGCGGCACCGGATGCGGCCCACGTTCCGTTTGAACCAGAGCAGTTCGACGTCGGTGACCAGCTGGTCGCCGGGCACCACCTTTCTACGGAACTTGACCCCGTCGATCGCCGCCAGCAGGGGCGTCATGCCGAGGTACTGCTCGTCGGTCAGCAGCAGCATCGCGCCAGCCTGGGCCATCGCCTCGAGGATCAGCACGCCCGGCATCACGGGCATGTCGGGGTAGTGGCCTTGGAAGAACGGCTCGTTGATGGTGACGTTCTTGATGCCGCGGCACGACTTGCCCTTCTCGAGGTTCAGCACGCGGTCCACGAGAAGCATCGGATAGCGGTGCGGCAGCGCGGAGAGGATCTGTTCGATGTTCGCCACTCGGATGACCCCGCGGCCCGGAGCCGCTTTCGCGGGCGCCGGGCGGCGTGCCAAGCTTACCCGAGGCGGCCTTTCGGGGCGGTCGGGGGCGACGGGGTATCCTGTGGGGGTGCGGAGGGACGAAGGCACGGTCGCTCGATCCTCGGTCCAGAGGCGGTTCGACTGGGTTCCCTGGATTCTCTTTCTGCTTCTCGCGGGGAGCGTGTGGTTCTTCTGGGTCCAGCCCCTGCGCGAGGGTCCCCCTCCGGTCCAGGTGGAGTTCGAAAAGGCGGACGGATGAAGGTTGGTCTGATCGGTTTCGCGGGCGCGGGCAAGACGTCGTTGTTCCAGGCGGTGGCGGAGGGCGCGGGCAAGGGCTCGATCGCCGCGGTGCGGGTGCCGGATCCCCGCTTCGACAAGATCGTGGCCCAGGTGAGGCCCAAGAAGGCGACCCCGGCCACGGTGACGCTGACCGACGACCTGGACGACGCCCAAGGCGGGACGGGTCGGCTCTTCACCCAGCGGTTCTTGGACGAGGCCCGCAAGCTGGACCTTCTGCTGCACGTGGTTCGCGCCTTCGAGTCGGACGTGGCGCCGTACCACGCCTCGGTCGATCCCCAGCGCGACATCTCGACGATCGAGGACGAGCTGGTGCTGATCGACCTGCAGATCGCCGAGAACCGCCTGGAGCGGCTCAAGAAGTCCACCACCGCGCGCACCCCCGGGACCCCCGACTACCTGGACCGGGTGTTCTTCGAGCGGGTTCGGGCCGAGCTGGAGCAAGGGAGGCCGATCCGCGCGCTCGAGCTGACCGAGGACGAGGCGGCGATCGCCAGGAACTACCAGTTCCTCAGCGCCAAGCCGATGGTGGTGGCAGTGAACGTGTCCGAGTCGGAGGCTGGCCACCCCGGACCGGAGGTCCAGAACCTGATCGCCAAGCTCGGGGCGCTCGGCACGCAGGCGTTCGCCGTGAGCGCCGAGGTGGAGAAAGAGATCGCGCAGCTGGACCCGGAGGCGCAGCGGGAGTTCCTGGCCGACTACGGGCTGGAGGAGCCCGCGAGCGCGCGCCTGGTGCGGGCCGTGTACGACTCGCTGGGACTGATCACGTTCTTCACCGCCGGCGAGAACGAGACCCGCGCCTGGCCCCTCCGGCGCGGCTCCACCGCGCTCAAGGCGGCCGACACGATCCACAGCGACATCGCCCGTGGCTTCATCCGAGCGGAGGTCGTCTCCTACGCGGATTGGGAGGCGGCGGGCTCGTGGGAGGCCGCCGTGGCCCAGGGCAGGATGCGGCTCGAGGGCAAGGAGTACGTCGTCCAGGACGGCGATCTGTTGCACATCCGCCACAAGAGTTGAACAGAACGGGCGGCTCCGGATCTTCGGGAGCCGCCTTTCGTCGAACGGTTGTTGGGGTGGAAGGCCGCGCGTCTAGCGGATTCTGTCGGCGATCGCTCGGCGGATCATCGCTTCCGCGATCTCCTCGCCGGAGGGGTTGTACTGGCCGGTGGCGATCCGCGCGCGGAGGTCGGCGATCAGGTCTTCTCGGTCGGGCATCTGCTTCACTTTCTCGGTGAGCTCGCGGACGAGCTCGACGTCCTCCTCCTTCGCGACAGGCTTGGAGATCTGACCGATCACAGGGTGGTAGTAGGCCTCGGCGCTCTCGGAGGATCGGGCCTCCTTGGCCGAGGCGAGGACCTTCTTCACTTGTTCGTCTGAAATTCGCATCGTCACCCACTCCAGGCTTCGAGCTCCTTCCAGACAGGCAACCGGCTGTCTAGCGTGAGACCCTTGGCTTTGCGCGATCGGGGTCGCCCCCGTCTTGCCTTTTTCTGTCCGAAACGGACCTATCGAACTATCGGTCGTTCGGCGGCGTTTCTTTAGGGTCCCCAGGCAGAATTGCCGGAAAATCGGGACCCTAGCGCTTGGCGGGCTTGCGCGGCGACTTGTGCCTGGACGCCGGAGGCTGTCCCGAACGGGACTTCTTGTGCCGCGACGGCGGCTCCGGCTGGCCCAGGTCGGCGCTGGCCAGGTAGTCGCGGCGGTAGCGCATCGCCGCCACGATCTCCCGCTCGAGGTCGGCCGCCTCGCGCAGGGACTCCAGGCCGTACTCCTCGGCGAGCTGGGCGAGGACCTGGGGCAGCGGATCCAGCTTGCCCGTGTTCACCTTGCGGTCCATCAGGGTGGCGAGCCCGGCCTCCGTGCGGACGATGTCGCCCACCCGCACGGTCTCCACCCGGTCGCCGATCGGCACGCTCAGCACGTCGTCCTCGGGATAGAACATCGCCATGGCCGTCCGCACCTGGGCGATCCGGTAAGGGTCGCTCCTCTGCCCGGCGCGTTGGAACACCGCGATGAGGCCCGGGTGCTCGATGATCGCCATGGCCGCCTCGAGGCCGCGCTCCTCGGTGCCGTCGGCGGGGTGCACGACCGCCAGACGGCCGTCCGGCAGCACGTCGATGCCGAACGCGCGGAAGTCCTTCTGGAAGTCCTCGGGGCTGTCGGTCTTGTAGCGGAGCAGCATCGAACCCAGCGATCCCGCCCCGGACGACAGGCAGGCGAACTGGATGAAGCCGACGGAAACGTAGCCGGTGTCGTAGGTGTTGATCGAGTCGAATCCGCCCTCCAGCAGCGACACGGCCTGCATCACCCTCTGCACCTTCGGAGGGATGCCCGCCCGCCGGAACAGCGCGTCCAGCTCCGATCGTGGCATCGTCCGCACGCTGGTTCCCCCGGACATCACGCCCTGGGGGAAGCGGTAGTAGGCGTAGCGCGCCCTCATCGGCGTATGGTTGGCCAGCTTCAGCACGGTGCCGTCGTCGAACCGAACGGTCGCTTGGACGGGGCGAACGGCCTCGGCGAAGCGCGGGGCCGGTCCGAGCCGGTCGATCAGCTCTTGGGGCTGGGGGCCGGGCTGGGCCGGCGCAGGGTCGGGCACCAGCCCGAACGTCTTGCCGGTCTCGGACAGGTTGTTTCGCTCCGCGTCGATTGCGGCCAGGTAGCGGTCGTAGTCGACCTTGGCCTGGATCCAAGCCTCCCAAGCGGCCTGGCGGTCGTTCTGTGCTTTGGGGTCTTGGCTCGGAGGCAGCTTGCCCGGGGCGATCATCCGGTTGTAGGCCCAGAGCCACTTGGAGCCCTCGACGGTGAGGTTCACGCGCCAAGGGCCGGAGGTCGCCGCCTGCGGGGGCAGGTCGTACTCGATGCGCCCCGGCGCGTTCCAAAAGGCCACGACCGCCTGCCGCTCGGCGTCGGTGAAGGCGGGCGGAGGCTCAGGTTGCTGAACGTCCTGGCGCCCGCCGAGCATCAGGCCCATTCCAGCCACCACCACCGATCGCCAGCCCATACAGCGCATTATGGGCAACAGCCCAACCTTCCGGAGGGGGCTGGGGTGCCCCCTCCCATCGTTTGGCCGAGCCTAGCGATACAGCTCCACGACCGGAATCGGCACGGTGGGCTTGATCACGGGCAGGCGCAGGGTCAGCGTGTCGCCGTGCGTGGCCATCGCCACCTCGCTGGCGTCGTGCAGCAATTGGGCGTAGGCGACCTTGCCGGCGAACCCGTCCAAGTGGAGGTCTTGGATCGGCCAGTGCAGGATGTGCAGGTACAGCCGGTCCAGATCGGGGTTGTAGGTGAGGCGGCAGCCGTCCGGGGCCACGAAGCCCGCCGGGGCGGGGCCGCAGCCGTAGATCGCCCGGCCGTGGCGCCGCATCCACTCTCCCATGGCCGACAGCCGGCTCAGGGCTCTGTCGTCGAACTCGCCGCGGGCCGTCGGGCCGACGTTCAGCAGCAGGTTGCCGCCCTTGGACACCGTGTCGATCAGCAGGTAAAGGAGCTGGTCGACGGTCTTCCACGTCGCCTCGTCGCGGTGGTAGCCCCACGAGCCGGAGAACGTCTGGCAGGTCTCCCAGACGATCGGCTTGCCGTTGTGCTGCAGCGGTTCCCTCATCATCACCTGCTCGGGCGTCTTCACGTCCCAGCCGCCCTGCTCGTCCAGGTCCAGCCGGTCGTTGACGAGGATGCCGGGCTGCAGCTCGCGGCACATCTTCAGGAGCTCCTCGGATTCCCAGTCGTCCCTGCCCTTGCCGTCGGGTCCGGGATAGCTGAAGTCGAACCAGATGTAGTCGACCCGCCCGTAGTTCGTCAGCAGCTCGCGCACCTGGCCGTGGAGGTACTCGCGGTAGCGCTTGAAATCGCGCTGGGCGTTGGCGGCCCTGGCCTCGGCGTCGTCGCGGAGGGGGTGCATCCGGTCCACCGTGTAGTCGGGGTGGTGCCAGTCGATCAGCGAGTGGTAGAAGCCGACCTTGAGGCCCTCCTCGCGGAACGCCTCGACCATCGGGCGCAGGAGATCCTTGCCGCAGGGGGTGTTCGGAGCCTTGTAGTCGGTCAGCTTCGAGTCGAACAGACAGAAGCCCTCGTGATGCTTGGTCGTGACGACGAAGTAGCGCATCCCGGCGGCCTTGGCGGCCTTGGCCCAGGCCTTGGGGTCGTACAGGTCGGGGTCGAAGCGGTCGAAGTACTTCTGATAGTCCTCGTTGCGGATCCGCTCGAAGTTCTTCACCCACTCGTGGCGGGCCGGCAGGGCGTACAGGCCCCAGTGGATGAAGAGCCCGAGTCGGGATTCGACGAACCAGCGGAACGATTCCGGAACGTTGTTGGCGTCGATAGGCATGGATGGGAAACCTCCGCCCGGCTGTATACCTTCGGGCCGGGCCGAATCACCCGCGGAGCGCGGCCAGGTTCCTGCGAGCGGCTGAGTTCTCGGGGTCCCGTGCGAGCACCTCGCCGTAGGCCCAGCGGGCGAGGTCCGTCCTTCCGGCCTGGTGCCCCGATAAGGCGAGGTTGAGGTACAGCGGCACTCCCACCATGTCCGGGTGGTAGGGCAGATCCTCCCGGACGCTCTTGCGCCGGACGTTGGACACCAGAATCTGCAGGGCCTCGCAGGCCACGTCGTGCCGGCCGAGCTTGGCGAACAGCTCCGCCACGCGCCAAGCGATCATCGGGGCGTTGCCGTACCAGCGGAGGGCCAGGCGCGCCGTCAGCGCCGTGATCGGCCTGCCTTGGAACGCCCCCTGGAGCAGCGCCAGGAACACGGAGCCGAAGTCCGGATGGGGCGGCCTTGGTTCGTCGGCGTGCGAGCGGATCCGCTCCTCCAATCGGTCGAGGATCGCGTACGCCTCTTCCGTCTCCCCAAGGTCGAGCAGGTGGGAAGCGAGCTTGGAGGCGGTGTAGACGTCCTCCGGGTCTTCCTCGAGCGAAAGCCGCAACGGCTTCAAGTTTCGTCTAACTTTCAGGTCAAGATCCTTCCCATATCCGTCGTGCCAGAACCACACGCTGGAGTGACGGATCCGCGCGGAGGCGGGGAAGGGAATGTGCTCGTGGATCCGCCGGACGAACCGTAGTTCGTCGCTGGTTCGCCAGAGTCGCGGCAGCGAGTGCACGCTCTCCAGGTTTGCTTGGCGGCCCAAGTCCCTCCGCACCAGCCACACCACGTCCTTGTTCGGCGCGCACAGCCTGCGGAGCTTCGACGCCTGCTCCTCCTCGAACCATTCGTCGGCGTCGAGCCACAGCACCCAGCCCTCGGGAATCCGTTCCAGCGCCTGGTTTCGGGCATCGGCCCACGAGTCGTTCCAGACCACCTCGTAGGTTTCGGCGCCGGCCTCCCGCGCGACTTCCCACGAGGCGTCGGTGGAAAGGGTGTCCACCAGAACCACCATGCGGTCGACGTGGTCCTTGACGGAGGCCAGGCATCGGCGGAGCCGTTCGGCGTCGTCCTTGACGATCAGGGCCAGAGTGAGCATCCGCCTAAGATATCCGATTCACGGAGCCAGCGGTCGGATCGCCTCGGGAACGTCGAAGCGAGGGTTGCCGACGCGTCGGTCGACGGGGTGGACCACCATGTCCGGCCACGGACCCGGAGCAAGAAGGTCCGTCAGCCGCTCGGGCTTCTGGAGTTCGGGGTCGAGCCACCGGTCGAACTGATCGTAGGGGATGAGCACCGGCATGCGATCGTGGTAGGGGGCCACCAGATCGTTGCTGGCGGTGGTGAGCAGCGCCAGCGAGTCGAACGCGCCGTCGGCTCCCTCGTAGGTCTCCCAGACTCCGGCGATGCCGAACGGGAGGCCGTCGGCTCGGTGGAAGAGGTAGGGCTGCTTGCGCCCGCCCTCCTCGCGCCACTCGAAGAAACCCGTGGCGGGCACCAGGCACCTGCGACGCCGGAGGGCCGTCCGGAAGGTGGGCTTCTCGGCCGCGGTTTCGGCGCGGGCGTTGATCGGCCCGGAGGTGGGGTCCCTCGCCCAAGGGGGGACGAGGCCCCAGCGATACAGCCCGAGGCGCCTTTCGCCGGGCTGGGGCTCGGTCACGGCCGCCACGGGAGTGGAGGGTGCGATGTTGTAGCGCGGCGCCAGCTCGGGCGGCTCCGAAAGCCCGAACAGCGAGGCGACCACCTCAGCGGGCGCAACAAGGCAGAACCGGGCGCACATGGGTGCAGGATATCCCGGTTCTGCCCAACCGTCTCGGGAACGTTCAGAGCTGGCGGCCGGGGCCTGCGCCGCCCGGCTGCGCCTGACGGCGTCGCTGCTGTCCCTGCGGGACCGGCCCGCCGGGGTTGCCGGGGAACGGCCTCATCATCGGCAGCTGCGTCTGCTTCACCACGTTCAGATCCGCCTTGTCGACCTTGAGCAGCTGGTTGCCGCGAAGGATGTACAGGAACCGGTCGTCTCCGATCATCACGGGCGGCGCGGCCTGCAGCAGCCTCTGCCCGATGCCAGGCTGACCGAAGAACTCCTGCCCCGGACCGCCCGGAGGCGGCGGACCCTGCGGCTCGCCCTGCGCGACGGCCAAGCCCAACCCCAGCGCGGCGACCGCACCGATGGCGGCCATCCAAAGAGTGTTGCGCGTCATAGCTGACCTCCCGACCCCGCGATCGGGGCCTTCATCGGTCTGGACGGTTCTGCAGGCCGGAAGTTCGGTCAATCCTCGATTTCCCACACGGACTCGACCCTGGGGGCCGCGCGGAGCGTCGAGATCACCGTGCAGTACTTGGTGTCGCTCAGCTCCACGGCGCGGGCCACGGCGGCCGGGTCCAGGTTCTCCCCCTTCACGATGTGCCGAACCGTGATCGAGAGGTACGGGCGCGGGTACTGGCCCTCCGGACCCCGCTCGCCGTCGACCTCCACGCGATAGGACGTCACGTTCTGCTTCTTCTTGCGCAGAATGGAGATCACGTCCATGGCCGAGCAGGCGGCCAGAGAGGACAGCATCGCCTCCAACGGGGTCGGACCGAGGTTGCTGCCCCCGGACTCGGGGTAGGCGTCCATCACGAACTTCACGCCGCTGGGCGGAGTGGCCTCGAAGGCCATGTTGCCTTTCCAATCGACTCGAACCATCGTTGGCGAAGAGTGTCCCACCCCGCGCGATGGATTCGCAAGGCCCGGGCGGCTGCAAAAGAGAGGGGCCGCCACAACCCGGCTGGAGCCGCGGCGCGGGCATCAAGGACGGGGGTCCCGAGGTGTCCTTGCCGGTGTCCCGCGCGAACCGGGTGTGGCGGCTGACCTTTGCTGCTCGATCAGTGGGAGTCCGGACTGGCGTCCTCCGCCCACAGAAGGTTTGTTGGCACAAAAACCGCAAAACTGGAGGGTCCTGGCGGAAAGTCCTACGAAAAGGTCTGGCAGGTGAACCAGACCACCATCCCCGCGCCCAGCACGACGATCGCCTTCCGCAGTTTCTCCGAATCGACCCGCTGGCTCAGCCTGGCCGCAGCGAAGCCCCCGCAGACCGCTCCGAGGGCGAGCGCCGCGCCGGGCACGGGCAGCACCAGCCCCTTGAGCAGCAGCTCGACGGAGGCCACGAGGTTGATCACGATGCCCAGCCAGGCCTTGAAGGCGTTCAGCTCGTGGATGTTGCCGTCGATGAACAGCGCGAACACCGCCAGCATCATGATGCCCATCCCCGCCCCGAAATAGCCGCCGTAAACGGACACCAAGAACTGCAGAAACGCGCCCAACACGGGCGAAACGCGCCGGCGGCGGCCGAAGATCCAGGCGCGGATCTGCGGCTGGAACGCCAGCAGCAGCGTGGCCGCGAGAATCAGCCCCGGCACGGCGAACCGGAACAGCCGCTCGCTGGTCTGCACGAGCAGCCACGCGCCGAACCAGGCCCCGGCCGCGGTCGGCAAAACGAGATCCCGCAGATGGTGCGCCGTCGCCGGCAGAAGGTTCCGGAACCCCAAGGCGCTCCCGAGGGATCCGGGCCAGATGCCGACGGAGTTCGTCGCGTTCGCCTGCAGAGGCGGCACGCCCAGCCCGACCAACAGCGGAAAGGAGAGAAGCGATCCGCCGCCGGCCACCGCGTTGATCGCGGCCGCAAGGGCGCCCACGACGAACAGCGCGGCCAACCCGAGGGGCGTCGTGGCGGTCACTCTCCCTCGGCCTCCTCCGGTTCCTCCGTCCGGCCAGCACGGCGCAGACCCTCGAGCACCAGCGTGAACTCGCCTTTGGTCGGAACCTCTTGCTCGGAGGGAACCTCGGGCAGCTCCCCACGGAACACCTGCTGGTGGGCCTTCGTCATCTCGCGGCACACCGCGTAGCGCCGGCCGGCGAAGTCCTGGGCCAGGGCCTCCAGCGTCTTGCGAAAGCGGTGGGGCGAGTCGAACCAGACGAGCGTGAGCGGCGACTCGGCGAACGGCCGGAACAGGGCGCGGAGCGGACCGGGCTTCCTGGGCAGGAACCCGAGGAACGCGTAGCGCTGGGCGAAGAACCCGGAGAGGGCCAGGGCGAGCGTCGGGGCGCTGGGTCCCGGCACGGCGTCCACGGCGAGGCCCTCCTCGCGGCACCGATCGACCAAGGCCGCGCCCGGGTCGCTCACGCAGGGGGTGCCGGCGTCCGTAAGGAGCACGGTGCGGGCTCCGGCGGCGATTTCGGCGACGAGGTCCTCAACGGCCCGCTCCGGCGTGTGGTCGTTCAGCACGCGCATGGGCGCCCGCACGCCGAGCACCGACTGCAGCTTGCCGGACACCCGCGTGTCCTCGACGATCCACAGGGTGGCCGACTTCAGCTCGTTGGCAGCTCTCGGCGAAAGGTCGCCCAGGTTGCCGAGCGGCGTCGCGACCAGGACAAGCCGACCCGCGCTCACTTCTTCGTCGGCTCGGCGGGCGCCTGCTTCTTGGCCTTCTCTTGCTCGGCCTTCAGGCGGGCCTTCTCCTCGGCCTCGAGCTTGGCGGCCTCCTCGCGGTCCTTGCGGGCCATCTCCTCCTCCATCCGCTTCTGCTCGGCGAGGATCTGGTCGTTCTCAGCCTTCTCCTTCTCCCAGCGTGCGAGCTCCTTCTCGACGGCCTGCTTCTGCGCGTCCGTGACGAGCTTGGCCGCCACGAGCCGGTCGAGGAGTTCGCGGGTCGCCTTGTGGGTGGCGAGGTTCTCCGGGTCGAAGCCCGTGTTCACCTCGGCGGCGTTCAGGAGCTGCTCGTAGGCCTGGTCTCCCTTCTTGAGGTCCAGGTAGAGCCGGGCCAGCTCCAGTCGGAGGGTGGCGTCTTCGGCGATGCCGAGCAGACCGGCGATCGCCTCGGCCCGAATCTCCTTCAGGCTGGCGCGGTCCTTCTCGGGCGCCAGGCTCCAGGCGTCCTCGACGGCGGCGTACCGGGCGAGGATCGCCTGTGGCAGACCGATCGTGTTCTCGGCCTCCGAGGCGGCCTTCGCCTCTTCCGCGACCTTCAGCAGGGCCTCCCTCGTCCGGGGTGCCTGCGACCAGTCGTAGAGGGCCTTGAAGCCGGCGTCCTTCCAGACCACGGGGGTGGTCTTCTCCACCTCGGCGATCTGCCGCTGCAACGATAGGGCGGCCTGCTGGTCGATGTACTGCGCCTTGTACTGGTCCTTGCGCTTCTCGAAGTCGCTCGGCGGCTCGTTCACGACGTCCGCAACTTGGAACACCGCGCCGCCCGTCGGGCTCTCGACGAACCCGGTGGTCTCGCCCTTCTTCAGGCTCAGCACGGGGCGGTACTCCTCCAGCATCGCCAGGAAAGTGCGCGGCATGCGCCTGCCCTCGAACACCTCCACGGCGGGATTCTTCTGCTCGCGGTACCGCTTGGCCACGGCCTCGAAGCCCTGGGCCTTGATCTCGTCGGCGATCTTCCGGCCGAGCTCCTTCGCCTCCTCCGGCTTCGAGCTGGACAGGGAGACGAGGATGCCGTTGAGCACGTAGGTGTCGAACATCGTCTTGATGCTCGCGTCGTCGGCGGCGACCTTGGCCCGCTCCGCATCCCTGAGTCCCTGGTCCGCATAGCGGGCGGCCAGAACCTCGCGCAGGGCCTCGTTCTGCATCATCCGCTCGAGGATCGCCCGCACCTCCTGCATCTGCCCTTGGATCGCCGGGTTCTTGGCGAGCTCCTCCACCGTGGTCTTCTCGGGAATCCGCTTGAGCGAGAGCAGCATGCTGTGCAGGTTGGCGACCATCGCATCGAGCTCGCCGTCGATGCCTTTGCGGATCGCCTCGTCGTCCATCTTCACCCCGCTGCGCTTGGCGATCTGGTACAGCTTCGCCTTGAGCGTGAGCTCCTGGAGCACGGCCGCGTACACCTGCGCCTTCTGCAGCGGAGGAAGGGCCTCCACCCGCGCGCCCTGCGTCGCCGCCGCGGCCTGGGCGAGCAGCTCGACGGCCTGCGCGGGAACCTCGAGGTCTCCCACTTGGAACACGGCCGGCCCGGACTTCTCGTCCATCCTGGGCGCGCCCATCTGGCCGTACAGGACGATGCCGAGCAGCATGATCACGCCGACGACGATCGAGACGATGAGGCCGCAACCGGACCTCTCGATGAACTTTCGGGTTTTGGTGATGGACACTCGGCTACACCTTGGGAAGTCTGCGGATTGGGGAAAGTATGGCACGTCCCCAGGGAGCCGATTCGGACGGGCAGGGAAAACGTAGACAGAAACGGCGTATAATGGTTGTCGGCGTCTACAGGGGCGCGCGGGGGAGCCAATGGCGAAGGGCCTGACGGAGAAGCAGCGGCAGATTCTCCAGTTCATCGTGGAGTACATCCAGCGGGAGGGGTATCCGCCCTCCATCCGAGAGATCGGCAACCAGTTCGCGATCGGATCCCTGCGGGGCGTGACGGTTCACCTCGAGGCTCTGGAGAAGAAGGGGTACATCACCAGGTCCAACATCCCAAGGAGCATCAAGATCGTGCATCCGCAATACATGGCTGGCACCCGCGTCAAGATGCTGCCGCTGGTCGGCACCATCGCCGCGGGAGCGCCCATCTACGCCGAGGAGAACGTGAGCGACCTGATTCCCGTGCCGGCGGAGATGGTGCGGAACATCAAGAACGCCTTCCTGCTCAAGGTCAAGGGCGACTCGATGACCGGCGAGGGCATCATGCCGCGGGACCTCGTGATCATCAAGCCCCAGAGCGCGGCCCGGCACGGCGACCTCGTTGCCGTCCTCCTGGGAGACGAGGCCACGGTCAAGCGCATCCACTTCGACGCACGGGGCGTGCGGCTGATGCCGGCCAACCCGGCCTACGAGCCGATCGAGGTTCGCCAGGAAGACGCGCGCATCATCGGCAAGGTGGTCGGCCTGTTGCGCGACTACGAAGGCAACGCGTTCTAGCCGAGCAACCGACGGACCCGCTCGGTGGCCAGCTCCGCGCTGATCAGAACCATCGGCAGACCGTTGCCGGGAACCGTGCTGGCGCCGACGTACACCACCCCGTCCGCATCGACGTTCGAGGGGCGGAAGCAGGCGGACTGGAAGAAGTCGTGGGCCAGGCCGAAGGCGGCGCCCTTGTCCAGATTCAGCCTGTCGCGCCAGGCGGCAGGGTCCAGGGTGCTCTGCTGGAGCAGCCCGGCTCGCCGGAAGGCGGAACGCGCCTCCAGGCGGTCCAGTGCCCCATCGATGAGAGTCTGGGACTCTTCCGCGGACAGCGGTCGGTCGAGGTTGGGGCAAGGGATCAACAGCATCAGGTTGTGGTGTCCCGGCGCGGCCCGGCTGGGGTCGGTGAGGCTGCTCACGCAGCAGTAGAACGCCGGATCGGGAACGGCCGGCCCGCCGTGGAACACCCAGTCGAGGTTCGCGAGGTAGTCGTCCCCGAAAACGAAGTTGTGGTGCAGCAGGCCGTCGAGCGGACCCTGATAGTCGGCGTACAGCATGATCGCGCTGCACGAGTGCCTCAGGCGGCGCCGGATCGGACGGCGGCGAAGCTGCTGGCGCGCGTAGGGCAGGTCGGCGTTGCAGACGACGACGTCGAACCGGTGCGTCCGGCCGCACGCCTCAATGGTTCCCGGCCCGACCGCCTCCACCGGCGTCTCGAAGCGGAAGCGCACCCCGCGGGCCTCTGCGAGCCGCACGAGAGCCTCGGTGAGCTTCGCGACGCCGCCCATCGGATACCACACCCCTCCGCCGTACTCCATGAACGCCAGCACCGCGTAAACCCAGGGGGCGTCGGTCGGAGACATGCCGAGGTACAGGGTCTGGAAGCTGAACAGGCGACGAAGACGGTCGTCTTCGAAGGCGGAGCACACCCGGCGGTACAGGTTGCCCGTCATCCCGTGCCGCAAGACCAGCCCGACGGCCTTGGGGGAGGCGAGGTCCAGCACCGAGCGGTAGTTCCTCTCAACGAAATTCGGCACGGCGTCGCGGTAGAGTGCGGCGGTCCGCCCCAGGAACTCCGGCACGCGCAGCGCGTCCCTCGGACCGGCGAGGCGGCGCACCTGCTCCATCAGCGAGGCCATGTTCGAGGTGGCGTCGATCCTCGTGCCGTCCGGGAAGATGGCCCGATAGCCCGGGTCGAGGAGGCGCAGGTCCAGGTGGTCCTCGATCCGCTCACCGACGTCCTCGAAGATGCGCCGGAACGGATCGAGCATCATCACGAGCGTGGGGCCGGCGTCGAAGTCGGCCTGCCCGACCCTCAGCCGCGCGTTGCGGCCGCCGGGCTGATCGAGCTTCTCGAAGACCTCGACCTCGTGCCCCTCGTGGGCCAAGCGCAGGGCGGTGGCTACACCTCCGATCCCCGCTCCGACGATGCCGACTCTGCGAGCCATCGGAACCTTCCTACGAAGCGAGGGCGCCGATCGCGGCCATCAGGCCCAAGTGGCCACCGAGCACCCAGGAGGCGTCGGTCTGGTCCGCCGACCGGCCGTATCCCGCGGATTCCAGGATGAGACCCGCCAGCAGGCTCACCCCGAACCACCCGGCGAAGTTGGCCGCCGGGGCGATGCCCAGCAGCTTCGGGTCGAGCCATCTCCAGTAGCCCAGCGGCCCGGTCAGGACGGGCTCCATCGCGGCGTCGACGAGCGTGGCCGCCAGCGCCCCGGCCACGGCCGCGGCGGGGCCGTGCAGCCTGCGGGCGGCCCACAGGTAGCTCGCTCCCGCAACAAGGAACCAGGCCAGCGGCAGCAGCACGGGAAACCGCTGGTGACCGGGAAGAACGACGGTGGGTTGCCAACGGTCCGTGTACTCGTAGCGTCCGAACGGGACGCCGATATACAGCCCGACGATCTCGGCCGCCGCGCCAAGAATCAACACCAAAACGAACCCCATCAGCGCCCGGCCGGAGGCCAGCCGCTCCCAGGTCGGGGCGAGGAGCGCCGCCGCGCCTGCGAGGAGCGTCGCCGCCGAAGCGATCGGCCGGATCGGGCCCGGGTCCACCCCGACCGTTTGGGACACCGCCGTGCCGGCGATCGAGAACGCGACGCATCCAAGGTAGGCTTTGGTGGCGGCCTTCACGTCCAGCAGGATTCTAGCCCGCACCGACGGCGGAAGGCCTTGAGTCGCGAGACGAATCGGGTATCATGCGCCGAGCGGAGAGATGGCTGAGTGGTCGAAAGCGCCCGCCTGCTAAGTGGGTAAGGGGCGAAAGCCCCTTCTCGGGTTCGAATCCCGATCTCTCCGCCAGCTTCCTTTGTCCGTTTCCCAGCCTCTTGCGCGCACTGACGGCCGCGGTTGTCTTCTGCTTGGCGGCGTTCGGGTCGGCGCAGACGTTCGACGAGTACCTCAAGCTTCGGCGCCAGCTCGGCATCCAGGAGGCCGCGGGAGTCGAAGCGCTGGAGACGTTCGTCGGAACGCGCACCGTGGAGGTGGCCGCCAGAGTCTGCGGTTTCAGCAGGGTCGGAGACAAGGCGGTTCTGCTGGTGGAGCTGCCGGAGGGTGGCTACCTCGACGTCCGAACCTCCAAGGTTCCGGAATGGATGTCCGGAGGCGACTCGCGGGCGCGCCTCATCGTGAAGGCCTCGCGGGCGGACGAGCTCGGACCGATCGACGCCTACCTGGTGTCGGCGGCCGCGGAGCACCAGATGGGCGCCTGGGAGGAACGGGAGAGGAGCAGGCGCAAGGCGGCCGAAGAGGCGGCGGCCCGCCGAGCGGCCCGCCTGGCGAGCGCGAAGAAGCCTCCAGCGCGCCTGGCGGACCTTCCCGCGAGCGAGGCCACGCCCTACTACGCGGCCTTCATTCGCAAGCGCAACCCGCGGCTCAGCGAGGCCGAGGCCTGGCGCATCGCGCAGGGCGTGATCGGCTTCAGCCTGCGCTACGGCGTGGACGCCCGGTTGGTGATGGCGATGGTGCTCGTCGAGAGCGGGTTCAACCCGAACGCGACGAGCCGGGCCGGGGCGATGGGCTTGGGCCAGCTGATGCCGGGCACCGCCAGGGGCATGGGCGTGTCCAACGCCTACGACAGCATCGACAACCTGTACGGCACCGTGCGTCTGATCCGAGGGCACCTGGAGAAGTTCGCAGGCAAGACCGGCGACCAGTATCAGGCGCTCGTGCTGGCGCTGGCGGCGTACAACGCGGGAAGCGGCGCCGTGCGGCGGTATGGCGGCGTCCCGCCCTATCGCGAGACCCAGAACTACGTGCGCAAGGTCGTGGCGGTCTACGACGCGCTCTGCGGCCGGCGGCGCTGAAGGTCCCGGCGGCCCCGGGGGATGACGGCCGTCATAGCGCGCTGGTGCGGCGCTGCTTCATCTTGGCGACGTAGGCCGGCGACGCCCGGGAGGAGCGCATGAGCGAGATCATCAACAACCGCCAGCGGCGCATCGAGGTTCTGAAGTCGCTGATCCGGCGCTTGCACGCGGGAGAGTCCGAGGAGAAGCTGCGCGCGGAGCTGGAGGCCGTGCTCGACGAGGCCGACTACAGCGACGTGTTCCTCATGGAGATGCAGCTGATCCAAGAGGGCATCTCCGCCGAGGCGATCCGCGACCTGTGCGACGCCCACACCAGGGTGCTCCGCGGCCGCCTCGATCCGACGGAGACCCCCGAGACGGTGCCGGGCCATCCGGTGCACACGTTCCTGCAGGAGAACAAGGAGCTGGCTCGCGTGTGCGCCGAGGCGCGGTGGGCGGTAGATCGGATCGGCCAGCTGTCCGACGACGCGGACGCCGCCGAAGAGATCGACCGCATCAGGACCCTGCTCAACAGCCTGATGGACGTCGACAAGCACTACCTGCGCAAGGAGAACCTGCTGTTCCCGTTCTTCGAGAAGAACGGCCTGATGGGGCCGCCCACCGTGATGTGGGCCAAGCACGACGAGGCGCGCACGCTGCTGAAGGAGGCCCTCGGTGGTCTGCAGGCGGCGCCCTCCATGCCAGCGGGCGAGGCCAAGGCGTTCTGCCAGCTCGCCGTGTTGCCCGCCCTGACCGCCGTCGAGGAGATGATCTACAAGGAGGAGAAGATCCTGCTGCCGACGGCGATGAACCTTCTGACGGAGCAGGATTGGTACGAGATTTCCCTGCAGAGCGACGAGTACGGCTACTGCCTGTACGCTCCGGAGTTCGCGTGGCGACCGGAGGGCGGCGCCCACGCCGAGCTCGGCGCCCCAGCCGCCACGGGCGGGCGCGTGCAGATGCCCACCGGAGCTCTGCGCCTGGAGGAGCTGATCGCGCTGTTCGCCACGCTGCCGTTCGATCTGACCTTCGTCGACCGTGACGACACGGTGCGCTACTTCAGCCCCGGGCGGGACCGCGTGTTCAGCCGCTCCAGGGCCATCCTGGGCCGCAAGGTGCAATACTGCCACCCGCCCAAGAGCGTGCACGTGGTGGACCGGATTCTGAAGGACTTCCGGGAGGGGCGCCAGGATCGGGCGCGCTTCTGGATCGACCTTCGCGGGCGCCTCGTGTACATCTGCTACTACGCCGTGCGCGGCGAGGACGGCGGGTACCTGGGCACGCTCGAGGTGACGCAGGACCTGACCGAGGTGAGGTCGCTGGAGGGGGAGCGCCGGCTGCTCGAGTATGACCCGGAGGGCTAGGGGTGGAGATTCTTCCTCAGACGAGGCTGATGGAGCTCTTGGA